>ERZ809224.1627-NODE-1627-length-15873-cov-12.287773_pt1 | contig 15873 bp, 10 predicted proteins | sample MGYA00520513_ERZ809224 | MGnify/ENA primary metagenome ERZ809224 (study PRJEB31576, sample SAMEA3212658) | Homo sapiens | biome: human-gut; feature: human gut; material: fecal | place: Sweden | collected 2012 ...
AAAAGTTGCAGTTGATAACTTGTCGCTTCATATTAAACCGGGCGAGATATATGGTTTTATAGGACACAATGGGGCAGGAAAGACAACTACGCTTAAGGCATGTGCAGGAATACTTAATTTTGAGTATGGAAATATATTGATTGATGGAATATCCATTAAAGAAAAACCGATGGAATGCAAAAAGAAAATAGCATATATCCCGGACAACCCTGATTTGTACGGCTTTCTGACAGGGGCGGCCTATCTGAATTTCATAGCAGATATATATAAAGTACCTTTGGAGATAAGAAATAAACGAATCGAAGATTTTGCTGATAAATATGGAATTATTGATGATTTGGGGATGCCAATTAACTCATATTCCCATGGTATGAGACAGAAAATAGCCATAATATCGGCTCTTATACATGAACCAAAGCTTATACTTATGGATGAACCGTTTGTAGGACTTGACCCTAAGGCATCACATACCCTTAAAAACCAGATGAGGGAAATATGTGATAATGGCGGAGCAATCTTTTTTTCCACCCATGTATTGGAAGTAGCGGAAAAATTGTGCGATAAAGTGGCAGTTATAAAAGATGGAAGGCTTATTGCATCCGGTACAATGGCAGAGGTTAAAGGTAATTTATCTCTTGAGGATGCGTTTCTTGAACTGGAGGAATAGAGTGAAGGTATTTTTACAATTATTAAAAATGAGGATTTTGTCTGTTTTTAAGGGATCAGGCAAGAAAGATAAATATAAAAAAAATATCGGATTTAAGGTTTTTATAGGCATAGTGGTTGCTTATGCGGCACTTTGCTTTGTAGGTATGTTTGGATTCTATTTTATGCAGCTTGCAGAAAACTTTGTGGAGCAGGAAGTAGGATTTGCATATTTTTCTATGGTGGCTGTTGTTATGGTTGCCATTGGATTTGTAACAACGGTATTTGCTGCGCAGTCCCAGATTTTTGAGGCAAAAGATAATGATTTGCTTACAGCAATGCCAATTCCACCAAGGTATATACTGCTTACCAGGGTTATTACCCTTCTTATAGTAGAACTTGCAGAGTCTCTGGTGTTGGGAATAGAAGCAATGCTGATTTATAAGATTTTTGCACCTGTTCCTGTGGGCGGAGCAATTATGATGGTTGTCGAAATTATCGGACTTAATATGATTACGGCATCAATTTCCGCAATATTCGGACTTGTTCTTGCGGCAATTACCAACAGGATGAGAAGAAAAAATATTGTAAAAACCATAGCTACAATCGGAATGTCGGTACTGTTTTTTTTCTGATAAGCGAAATGGAAAGCAGAATCAACAGTATGCTCAGTATGGACGGCGTTTTTATAGAGATGGATGAAGCTATGAAAAAAGAAATGCTGCCATTGTTTTATTTTGGTAAGGCAGCAGCTGAGGGTGATTTTAAATCATTTATTATTTTTATGCTGATGGCTGTGGCTGTTTTTGTCATGATGATATTCCTGCTTTCTCCGTTTTTCCTTAAAATAACATCTACCAATAAGGGCGGGGTAAGAAAAAAATACAGACCTGAGAAAAATGTTGAGCGCGAGGTGAAAAAAGCACTGCTTTACAAGGAAAGAAGAAGATTTTTTACAAACGCCTCATATATGCTCAATACCGCCATAGGGCTTATTGTGTTTTTTGTTGCAGGCGTGGCTGTACTTATTTTCAGGGAAAAAGTGTTTGACAGTATTATAACAATGTCATATTTAAAAAATCATATCGGTGCATATGTGTTGCTGATTTCACTGTTTTTCTGCGCAATAAATGTTATTTCTGCACCTTCAATTTCCCTTGAGGGTGAAAATCTATGGATATGTAAGGCAATGCCTGTTGAGCCTTTTGACATACTTATGGCAAAAGTTAAAAATCATATTTATATATGTATGCCGATTGTAATATTTTTCGGCATTGCCGCCAATATTGCATTGCCTATAAGCCCGGCGATAAGGGCAGCGGTCGTGATTATTCCGGCATTATCCGTAGTTCTTATGGGCCTGCTTGGCGTGATATGCAATCTTCACATGCCGAAGTTTGACTGGGCGGATGAATCAATAGCAGTTAAGCAGAGCATGGCTGTTATCGCAACCATGGGGATAGGCTTTTCTATTGTCATAGGCGCGGCGGTATTATACGGTCTTTTAAGATTTATTCCGTATGCAGATTATCTTTATACGTTTCTGATGACGGGAATGTTTGCACTTGCCATATCTCTTACGTACAGATATGTAAGAAAAGGCGGAAGCCAACGATTTACGGAATTATAAAATTTTTATAACAACTTTATTTTTGCCGGAATATGTTTTATAATGAACGAAAGTATGTGAATAGGAGAGAACACATGATATCAAATCAGATTTTACAAAATACAATTGACGGACTTAAGACAATTACGCGTATAGACATGTGTGTACTGGATGTTGATGGAAAGGTACTTGCAACAACCTCTCCTGATGCCAGCGGATATGAAGAATCAGTAAGCACATTTGCAAAGTCCCCTGCGGACAGCCAGGTGATTTCCGGTCATCAGTTTTTTAAAGTATATGATGACAACCAGCTTGAATACATTCTTCTTGTTATGGGTGGAAGCGATGATGTTTATATAATTGGCAAACTGGCAACTTTTCAGATACAGAAACTTATGGTAGCTTATAAGGAGAGATTTGATAAGGATAATTTTATTAAAAATCTCCTTCTTGATAATCTTCTTCTTGTGGATATATATAACAGGGCGAAAAAACTTCATATTGATTCAGAGGCTAAGAGAGTAGTCCTTCTCGTTGAGACACAGACAGAGAAAGACAATACTGCCCTTGAAACAGTGAGAACACTTTTCGCCACAAGAACAAGGGATTTTATAACTGCAGTAGATGAGAAAAATATTATTATCGTTAAAGAAGTTAAGCAGAGCGAGACTTACAAAGACATAGAACAGACTGCATTTGTAATTCTTGACACCCTTAATACAGAAGCCATGAGCAGGGTTAAAGTAGCTTTCGGTACAATAATCAGCTCACTTAAAGACGTTTCCAAATCATACAAGGAAGCTAAGATGGCACTTGACGTAGGAAAGATTTTTTACAGTGATAAAAATGTTGTGGCATACAGTAATCTTGGAATAGGAAGACTTATTTACCAGCTTCCGATACCTCTTTGTAAAATGTTTATAAGAGAGATTTTCGGTGATATGTCGCCGGATGATTTTGACGAAGAGACACTTGCTACAATTAATAAATTCTTTGAGAACAGTCTTAATGTATCAGAGACTTCAAGACAGCTTTTTATACACAGAAATACATTGGTATACCGTCTTGACAAGATTCAGAAAATTACGGGACTGGATTTGCGTGTATTTGAGGATGCCATTACTTTTAATATTGCATTAATGGTAGTTAAGTACATGAAATATATGGAAAACATTGATTATTGATATGTAACCTGGTTATAATTGCAGGAGACAGAAAATATAAAGGACAGATAAAATGATTGATTTAGATAACGTATGTAAGACATATTCATCCGGTGTGGACGCACTGAATAATATCAATATACATATTGATAAAGGTGAGTTTGTTTTCATAGTAGGAGAAAGCGGTTCCGGCAAATCTACACTTATTAAACTTCTGCTTAGGGAACTGGAGCCTACATCCGGAAGAATTGTAATTAACGGTAAGAATATTTCAAGAATCAAAAGAAGAAAATTATACACACTCCGACGTGATATAGGTGTTGTATTTCAGGATTTCAGACTCCTTGATGACAGAAATGTTTTTGATAATATTGCTTTCGCACAAAAGGTTATTGAAGCTCCGGGAAGAAAGATACGTTCCAGAGTGCATGCCATGCTGGCAGAGGTTAAGATAACCAATAAATATAAGGAATTTCCTAAACATCTTTCAGGCGGTGAACAACAGAGAGTGGCAATAGCCAGGGCACTGATTAATAATCCGCCTATTCTTCTTGCCGATGAGCCTACAGGTAATCTCGACGAGGATAATTCATGGGAAATCATGAAACTGCTAGAGCAGGCTAACACTCAGGGAACTACAGTTGTGGTTGTTACTCACAATCTTGAAATAGTCCGTACTATGAAAAAGAGAACTATTGTAATTAATAACGGTGAAGTGGTACAGGAAATAGCGGAAGGTGGTAACTTCTATGAAATTTAAATCATTTGGTTATTGTTTTGTCCAGGGAATAAAAAATATCGGACGAAACAGAATATTTTCCCTTGCTTCAGCAGCAACTATGACGCTGTGCATTTTTCTTATAGGTGTTTTTTATTCCATAACAAGCAATATTAACTACAATATAGATAATATTTCGCAGGGACTCTGCGTTAAAGTGTTTTTTCAGAATGATATTACAGAAGAGCGCCTTGAATCCATAAAGAACACAATTTATGAAAATGATATTGTAACAGATATTCATTACACGTCTGCTGAAGAAGCGTGGGAACAGTATAAACAGAAATATTTTGGCGATTATTATAATGAACTTGCAGATGCCTACGAAAATGATAATCCGCTGATTAACTCAGCTTCATACGAAGTATATTTCAATGAACCATCGGCACAGAAAGATCTGGTTGATTATATATCAAAAATAGACGGGGTAAGGAAAGTTAACAGCAGTGACAATGCAGCTAACGGACTTAGCGAAACAGGTAAACTGGTTAATATATGCTCAGTATTTGTTATTGTTTTACTTATAGCCGTGGCACTTTTCCTTATCAATAACACAATTTCAATCGGTATATCAGTAAGAAGCGATGAGATAAGCATTATGAGGCTTCTGGGAGCCAAAAACAGTTTTATCAGGGCTCCATTTATTGTTGAAGGTATTTTGCTTGGCTTAATCGGAGCGGTTATTCCGATTATTATCGTATATTTTGCATATGACGGGGCTATCAGGAATCTTCTGGCCAATTCATCATTCCTAAGCAGAATCATTGAACTTCAGGGAGTGGGAGCTATCCTTAAGCTGTATGTGCCGGTTGCACTTATACTGGGAATAGGAATCGGACTTATCGGAAGTATGATTTCTCTTGCAAAACATTTAAAAGCTTAATGAACATAGGTGATTACATGAAAAGCAAAAAGATTAAAATAACCGCCGCAGTGTTAGCATTTTGCGTGCTTGGTACTTTTGGCGGTAAAAAAATAATGGATGTATATGCTGTTGACAAGTCTGACGTGGACGATGCACAACAGCAGATTCAGGATACACAGAATAAGATAGACAAGCTGAATGGTGAACTTTCACAGCTCGATTCGGATATTGCTTCCATTGAAGCATATGTAAGCGAGCTTGATTCTACAATAAACTCCATTGCAACCAATATTTCTTCCTGCCAGTCAAAGATAGACAGCAAACAGGCGGAAATTGATGCAAAGAATGTTGAGATTAATAATAAAATCGCAGAGATTGACAGTACCGAAGTGGAACTTGAGGAGGCTGCTGCTTCAGAAGAAAGCCAGTATGAGTCAATGAAAAAACGTATCCAGTATATGTATGAATGTGGTGATGAATCTTTTCTTGATATGATAATGTCGTCAGAAGATTTATCGGATATGCTGGGTAATGCGGAATATGTTTCGAGTATTGTTGCCTACGACAGGAACCAGCTTCAGATACTTGCAGATACTAAGGAAAAGATAGACAATCTTCTTGTACAGCTTCAGGATGACAAGGCTAATCTTGAAAGCCAGAGGTCGGAACTTGAGACACAGAAAACAGAGCTTGTTACATTACAGAATGATTTACAGAGCCAGTACCAGCTTGTTAATGATGCACTTTCAACCAAAGAGACAATGTTACAGCAGCTTGAGAGCCAGCAGGAATATGCTGCGGTACAGAAACAGCTTGAAGAAGCCAAGCTTGCCGCACAGCAGAGAGAGGCCGAGGCGTTGAGACAAAGATGGCTTGAAGAAGTGCGTAATGCGGCTAATAACGGACAGGATGCAGATGAGGCTAACAAGCGTAAATTGGAAGAAATCGGACTTGCAGGCGGTTTTACGTGGCCTCTTCCGGGATACAGTTATATAACATCTTATTTCGGACCAAGAAAGGATCCTTTTGGCAACTTAATCAGCAATCACAGCGGTATGGATATATCAGGCTTTAATGTATACGGAAAGCCGGTTGTAGCCTGTTATTCAGGTACGGTCATTTCGGTTGATGTATATACCTCTTCCGATAACTGGACAACCAAGCCATATGGTACAAGTATCAAAATAGACCATGGTGCCGGTGTGGTTACTTTATATGCGCACCTTTCGGGAGTGAATGTATCGGTAGGGCAGACAGTTAATGCCGGTGATACTATCGGATTTGTCGGAAGTACAGGTAAGTCCACGGGAGCACATCTGCACCTTACACTCTATATAAAAGGTGTTTTGGCAGATCCGTTACCATACCTTAAAAGTCCATCATAAACAATGAAATTCAACCCTCGGATAATATCCGGGGGTAAATTGCATATTATTTAGAAATATCAATTAAAGATAACAGGAGAGCAGAATTATGTATGATGATTATGAAGTAAAAAAGAGTTTCAAAAAGGGCCTTATATCAGGAATTGTGCCTGTATTAATCATAGCGGTGCTTGTTAATATCCTGGTATATCGTAACATGACAAGTAAGAGAATAGAAGTTGCTAAGAGTACGGCTACAAAAATTAGTAAAATCAAAGAACTGATTGACGATAAATATCTTTTTGACTTTAAACAGGGTGATATTGAAAATGCAATAATAAAAGCATATGTGAGCGGATTAGGTGACCCATACAGCGAATATTATACAGAAGAAGAGTTCAAAAAAATAGGTGAAAGTGCAGCCGGCTCATATTGTGGTGTAGGTATATATATTACCAAAGACGAAAAGGACAGAGGAATAAAGATATTACAGGTAATTGAAGGGGGCCCGGCAGAAGATGCAGGCCTTAAAGCCGGAGATATTATAACTGCGATAAACGGAAATGAAATTGACCTGACAGATTTTGATGAAGCTTCTTCACCTATTATGGGAAAAGAAGGAACAAAAGTTACAGTTACAATCCTTAGGGATGGCGTGAAAAAAGACTATGAACTTACAAGGTCTGTTATCGAACAGAAATATGTCAGATATTCAATGTTAGATAATAATATTGGATATGTATATCTCGCACAGTTTACTGTCTCGTCAATAGAACAGTTTGAAAATGCTGTTGAGGAACTTAAGAAAAACGGGGCTGAAAGTATTATTTTTGACCTCAGGGACAATCCGGGCGGAGTTTTAAACAGTGCAGTTTCAATACTTGATTATCTTTTACCGGAGGGACTTATAGCATATGTTGAAGACAAATACGGCAACAGAAATGACTACAAGTCTACTGACGGAACGGATGAACTTGATATTCCTTGTGTTGTTCTTGTCAATGAAAACAGTGCCAGTGCATCAGAACTTTTTACAGGTGCATTAAAAGACAGAGGTTATGCTACCGTTGTTGGTAAAAAAACGTTCGGAAAGGGAATTGTACAGTCATTATTCGCTCTTGGAGACGGTTCCGGCTTAAAGATTACGGTTGAAAGATATTTTACTCCTAATGGGGTGTGCATCCACGGAACCGGTATTGAACCGGATATTGAAGTGGAATATGATAAAGATAAGTTTTACGAAGACGGAACGGATACACAACTTGATGCAGCAATAGAGTACCTTGAAAATCTATAAAACAAATCGAACAAATGTTTGCAAAATGATATCCTATGTGATATAGTTGATACAAGAGTATCAGAGGTGATTTTGTATGGACAGATTTATTTTACATTCTGAATATGAACCGACAGGCGATCAGCCGGAGGCAATTAAGGAACTTGTGAAGGGTTTTGAAGCGGGAGACCAGTTCCAGACTTTACTTGGCGTTACCGGTTCCGGCAAGACTTTTACCATGGCTAATGTCATTGAGAAGCTTAATAGACCCACCCTTGTAATTGCACACAATAAGACACTTGCAGGGCAGCTTTATTCTGAATTTAAGGAATTTTTTCCGGAGAATGCGGTTGAATATTTTGTATCTTACTATGATTATTATCAGCCGGAGGCCTATGTACCTTCCAGCGACACTTATATAGAGAAGGATTCTTCCATTAATGATGAGATAGATAAGTTACGTCATTCTGCGACGGCAGCTTTGTCGGAGCGAAGGGATGTAATTATAGTTGCCAGCGTTTCCTGCATATATGGTCTTGGAAGCCCTATTGATTATAAGAGTATGGTTGTGTCACTGCGTCCCGGAATGGAACGTGACAGGGATGATATCATAAGACAGCTTATTGATATGCAGTATGTAAGAAATGACATGGATTTTAAGCGTGGCACTTTCAGAGTCAGAGGCGATGTTTTGGAAATATTTCCTGCCGCAAGTGATAAGATTGCGGTGCGTGTGGAATTTTTCGGTGATGAGATTGACAGAATACTGGAAATAGATACATTAACGGGGGAGATTAAGTCAGAGCTTAAGCATACTGCCATTTTTCCGGCATCCCATTATGTTGTGCCTAAGGAGAAGCTTCTTATAGCGGCGGAGAATATCCGGGCGGAGCTTAAAGAACAGGTGGATTATTTTAAGAGCGAAGATAAGCTTCTGGAAGCCCAGAGAATATCGGAGCGTACCAATTTTGATGTCGAGATGATGTTGGAGACCGGTTTCTGTTCGGGAATAGAGAATTATTCAAGACATCTTGAGGGCAGGGCACCGGGAACAATGCCATGTACTTTAATGGATTATTTTCCGGAAGACTTTCTTATAATAGTAGATGAGTCGCATATTACAATTCCGCAGATAAGAGGAATGTATTTCGGAGACAGATCACGTAAGACCACACTTGTGGATTATGGTTTTAGACTGCCCTCCGCACTTGATAACAGACCGCTTAATTTTGAGGAATTTGAAAGCAAGATTAACCAGATGATGTTTGTATCCGCTACACCTTCCGTATATGAAGCAGAGCATGAACTGAACAGGGTTGAACAGATAATAAGACCGACAGGTCTTCTTGACCCGGAGATTTCCGTAAGACCTGTTACAGGACAGATTGATGACCTTCTTAGCGAAGTTAATAAGGAGACAGCCAGGAAGAATAAAGTTCTTATTACCACACTTACCAAGAGAATGGCGGAAGACCTTACAATATACCTTAAGGAAAACGGTGTCAGGGTAAGATATCTCCATTCCGATATAGATACTTTGGAGAGAGCGGAGATAATCAGGGACATGAGAATGGATGTTTTTGATGTCCTTGTAGGTATTAATCTTTTACGAGAAGGTCTTGATATTCCTGAAATTACTCTTGTTGCCATACTTGATGCGGACAAGGAGGGCTTCTTACGTTCGGAGACCTCACTTATCCAGACAATAGGACGAGCTGCAAGAAATGCCGACGGCAGGGTTATAATGTATGCCGATAACATGACTGATTCTATGCGAAAGGCCATCGATGAGACTGAAAGACGTCGTAAGATACAGCAGGAATACAACGAGGCACACGGAATTACACCGACTACAATCAAGAAAGCGGTAAGAGATCTTATTGCCATAAGCAAGGCAGCCAATGACAAGGGTGATAAGATTAAGAAGGATATTGAATCCATGAGCGATAAGGAGCTTGAGAAGCTCATCAAAGAACTCAACAAGAAGATGCATAGGGCAGCGGCAGACCTTAATTTTGAGGAGGCTGCTTTAATCAGAGACCAGATTACAGAAATAAGGAAGACAATGGACAACAATGGATAATAGAAGACATTATATTAAGATTCGCGGCGCATGCGAACACAATCTTAAAAATATTAACGTAGATATCCCAAGGGATTCTTTTACCGTATTGACAGGCTTAAGCGGGTCAGGTAAATCCTCCCTTGCTTTTGATACCATATATGCAGAAGGACAGAGACGTTATATGGAGTCTTTGTCTTCTTACGCAAGACAATTCTTAGGACAGATGGAGAAGCCTAATGTTGAAAGCATAGAGGGACTTTCTCCTGCAATTTCAATAGATCAGAAATCCACCAACAGGAATCCCCGTTCAACAGTAGGAACCGTAACGGAAATTTATGATTACCTCAGACTTTTATATGCCAGAGTCGGAGTACCGCATTGCCCGAAGTGCGGCAGGGAAATCCATAAACAGACGGTGGACCAGATGGTAGACTCCATTAAAGCGCTTGAACCGGGAACCAAATTCCAGCTTCTTGCACCTGTTGTAAGGGGAAGAAAAGGTATGCACGAAAAGGTTTTTGAATCTGCGAAAAAGAGCGGATATGTGCGTGTAAGGGTTGATGGCAATACCTATGACCTTTCCGAAGAAATCCGACTGGAAAAAAATATCAAACACAACATAGAGATTATTGTGGACAGGCTTGTGGTTAAAGACGGTATGGAATCCCGTCTTGCCGATTCCATAGAAAATGTTATGAAACTTTCTGACGGTATTATGATAGTTGATGTAATCGGCGGAGAACCAATTAATTTCAGCATGAATTTTTCATGCCCTGACTGTGGCATAAGTATTGATGAAATCGAACCGAGAAGTTTTTCTTTCAATAATCCGTTTGGAGCCTGCCCTGTATGTGCGGGTCTTGGCTACAAAATGGAATTTGACCCGGAATTATTAATTCCGGACACCTCATTGAGCCTGTCAGAGGGAGCTATAAGTTGTATGGGATGGCAGTCAAGCAGCGATAAGGGAAGCTTTACATATGCTTTACTTGATGCACTTGCCAAAGAATACGGTTTTTCTCTTGATACGCCTTTTAGGGATTTGCCTGATGATATAAGACATATGCTCATATACGGTAAGAGTAAGTCTGTAAAAGTTCATTATAAGGGACAAAGAGGAGTAGGCGTATATGACGTTGTTTTTGATGGTCTCATAGACAACATGCGCAAGAGATACAGAGAGACCGCTTCAGATATGATGAAGCAGGAATATGAGACATATATGCAGGTTACTCCTTGTGATGAGTGCCATGGACAGCGTCTTAAGAAATCCTCCCTTGCTGTTACGGTAGGCGATAAAAATATCTACCAGGTTACGGAATTGTCCGTTCTTGAATTGGCAGAGTATTTTGATAAACTTACACTTACACCGGTTCAGGAAAAAATCGGTAAGCAGGTTATTAAGGAAATCCGTTCAAGAGTAGGCTTCCTTAATAAGGTGGGTCTTGATTACCTCACTCTTGCAAGAGCAACGGGTACATTATCCGGCGGAGAAGCACAGCGAATAAGACTTTCCACACAGATAGGGTCGGGACTTATGGGTGTTGCATATATTCTTGATGAACCAAGTATAGGACTTCATCAGAGGGACAATGACAAACTCCTTAATGCCCTCAAATCTTTGCGGGACCTTGGCAACACACTTATTGTTGTTGAACATGATGAAGATACCATGTATGCGGCGGACTATATTGTAGACATCGGACCGGCAGCGGGAGAGCACGGCGGAGAAGTAGTTGCCGCAGGAACGGTTCAGGATATAATTAATAATCCAAATTCAATAACAGGTGCATATCTCAGCGGACGTATTAAAATACCTGTGCCTGAGATCCGCAGGACGCCTAAAGACTGGATAAAGATAAAAGGCGCAAAACAAAATAATCTCAAGAATATTAACGTTGATATTCCGTTAGGTGTTTTTACCTGTGTTACAGGTGTTTCAGGTTCCGGTAAAAGCTCGCTTGTAAACGAAATTCTCTACAAACGTCTGGCAAGGGATCTTAACAGGGCAAGATGTATTCCGGGCGAACATAAGGATATCATTGGAATAGAAAAACTTGACAAAGTAATTAATATAGACCAGTCACCTATCGGCAGAACTCCAAGATCCAATCCAGCCACTTACACAGGTGTATTTGATATGATAAGAGACCTTTTTGCATCTACAGCCGAAGCCAAGGCAAAAGGTTACAGTAAAGGACGTTTCAGCTTTAACGTTAAGGGCGGAAGATGTGAGGCGTGTTCCGGTGACGGTATCATAAAGATTGAAATGCACTTCTTACCTGATGTATATGTCCCTTGTGAAGTATGTGACGGAAAACGTTATAACAGGGAGACACTTGAAGTAAAATACAAAGGAAAGTCAATATATGATGTCCTTAACATGACGGTTGAGGAAGCGGTTAAATTTTTTGAAAACGTACCGACAATCCGTAATAAAATACAGACATTATATGATGTGGGCCTTTCATATATACGTCTCGGACAGCCTTCTACAGAGCTTTCAGGAGGTGAGGCACAGCGTATCAAACTTGCTACCGAGCTTAGTAAAAGAAGTACGGGCAGGACAATATATATTCTGGACGAGCCTACGACAGGACTTCATTTTGCAGACGTTCACAAGCTTGTGGAAATTCTTCACAAACTTGCAGATGCAGGCAACACGGTTGTTGTAATTGAACACAACCTTGACGTCATAAAAACAGCAGACTACATTATAGATATCGGTCCGGAGGGCGGATTCAGAGGCGGTACTGTTGTTGCAAAAGGAACACCGGAGCAGGTTGCCGGGATTCCTGAATCTTACACAGGACAATATATAAAGAAATACTTATAAATACTTGTAAAAATACTTTTCATCAGATATGATAAGAGACAGAGCGTAATTATATGAATTGCGATAGAATTGCTCCACGGGGCAATCATACATTAGAAAAGGAGATATGAAATGGATAGAGAAATGGTCATAGTTATAGACTTTGGCGGACAGTACAACCAGCTTGTAGCTCGTCGTGTCAGGGAATGTAATGTGTACTGTGAGATATACTCATATAAGACAGACATTGAAAAAATCAAAGCCATGAATCCTAAGGGAATTATTCTCACCGGTGGTCCTAACAGTTGTTACGAGCCGGGAGCACCTTCGTGCACAGATGAATTGTTCAACCTTGGTATTCCTGTACTTGGTCTTTGTTATGGTGCACAGCTTATGATGCACGTTCTTGGCGGAAAAGTCGAGAAAGCACCTGTAAGGGAATACGGAAAAACAGAGGTTATGGTGGAAACATCATCACCACTTTTTACAGATGTTACCCCTAATACAATCTGCTGGATGAGCCACTTTGATTATATATCAAAAGTTGCACCTGGTTTTGACATCTGCGCCCATACTGCGGACTGTCCTGTGGCAGCAGCCGAAAACAGAGATAAGAAACTCTATGCCATCCAGTTCCATCCTGAAGTTTTGCATACACAGGAGGGAACAAAGATGCTTTCCAACTTCGTCCGTGGTGTGTGCGGTTGTTCAGGCGATTGGAAAATGGATGCCTTTGTTGAAAATACAATTAAAGAAATCAGAGCAAAAGTAGGAAATGGAAAAGTATTGCTTGCCCTTTCAGGTGGGGTGGATTCATCCGTTGCAGCCGGACTTCTCTCAAGAGCCATTGGCAAACAGCTTACATGCGTATTTGTAGACCACGGCCTCCTCAGAAAAAACGAGGGCGATGAAGTTGAGCAGGTATTCGGTCCTAACGGCCAGTTTGACCTTAACTTTATAAGGGTAAATGCACAGGAACGTTACTACAGCAAACTCGCAGGAGTAACAGAACCTGAGCGGAAGAGAAAGATAATCGGTGAAGAATTTATCCGTGTATTTGAGGAAGAAGCTAAGAAAATAGGTGTCGTTGACTTCCTTGCCCAGGGAACAATCTACCCTGATGTGGTTGAAAGCGGACTTGGCGGAGAATCGGCAGTCATCAAATCACACCACAATGTGGGCGGACTTCCCGACTATGTTGATTTCAAGGAAATCATCGAGCCTCTCCGTAACCTTTTCAAGGACGAGGTACGAAAAGCAGGTCTTGAGCTTGGCATCCCAGAGAAACTTGTATTCCGTCAGCCATTCCCAGGTCCGGGACTTGGAATACGAATCATAGGAGAAGTTACAGCCGAGAAGGTTCGTATTGTACAGGATGCGGACTACATCTACCGTGAGGAGATAGCCAAAGCCGGTCTTGACCGTTCAATCGGCCAGTATTTTGCCGCTCTCACAAATATGCGTTCCGTAGGCGTCATGGGTGACGAAAGAACCTACGACTACGCCGTAGCCCTTCGTGCCGTCAACACCGTTGACTTCATGACAGCAGAAGCCGCCGAAATTCCTTTCGACGTCCTCCAGACCGTAATGAGCCGTATCATCAACGAGGTAAGAGGCGTAAACAGAGTATTCTACGATCTGACCAGCAAACCACCGGGAACGATTGAGTTTGAATAATTTTTAAAAGCTCGCAAATACTCGTAAAATGGGGATTTGTGAGCTTGTTTTTTTGATTTTGGTACTATTTTGGTACTAAAAATGAAAATATGATTGAATAATTTATGATAATTTTCCTTGGAGTTTATCGCATATTATTTTTATTTCGTCTGTCATTTGTTTTAAATTGGATATTGTAGGTGCTAACATGCCATGAACAAGAGCATTTCTATATTTCCGTAATTCCATAATGTGAGAGAATTCTACGGGTGAAAATATTAATTTTAAGTTATTTGCACTAAATGGAGTGCGGTAATTAGGATTCTTATTCATAGATATTGAATTAATAAGCCTCTCCAGTAAAATCCATTGTTCCATAAATTGCCCTATGGCGGTGTGTAATTCTGTATTTTCTTCAGTAGATGAGGTTTTTAGGCTGATATATATATTATATCTGTCTGGATTACCATAAATAATATTATCTGTGATTATTTCACTTATTGTTCTTAGGTCTTTTGTAAAGTCAAGAGATTTTAAATAAGGAGTTATATCAGAAGCCGTCAAAATTTCACATCGCACCATTAGATTGAAAAGGAGTTCTACATTACCTAATTTTATCTGTTTATTGGATTCAATCTTGTTTTGATATTTTATATATAGGAAAGAAGCAAGTTCATATTGATTATTAAAAGCTTTTTCGTTTTTGATTCTATTTTTTGCTGCTTCATTTAATCGCTCTAAAGCTATCTCACCAGCTAAAACTAAGCCATTTAGTTCATCAAGAATAGATAATTCCTCATTTGATAGATTTCCACTGAGTGGCTTATATACTAAATCATGTTCTACTTCTGACCAAGCGTGCATTAGCACGGATGCAACTTGAATTTCTGTTTTTGAATTAACATATCTTAATTGGTTTTCAGTTAAAGAAGTATCTTTAAGTGATATTCGATAATGCCTTGCCCAATAGCCTGAAAAACGTTTATTAAAATTGGTGATTTTTTGAGATGTAGGAAATATTTTTGGCTCTTGTAGCAGATTGAAAGTATCTTTGATAATTTCTTCTACATTGTCTCTGTCACTTGGAAAGTATAAAGCAACACGTACTCCTGAAAAATCACATATATCATTATATATATCCTCTATGCATGAATAATGATGTTCGATGTCTCTTTGGATAAGTTTAGTATAGAGACGTTGAGGATTTTTTGCTCGGTATGTAACAATTGCACGAATACCAGAAGTGTGCAATGCATTTTCAAGTTGTTGTGCAACAAGTTTACTTGCAGTGTCATAAAAATCATATTCTTTTTTATAGTGTTCTATAAATTCATCAATTATGTTCATATATTTACTCCTTATACTTACGCCTTATACTTACGCCTGAGGCCATGTTATTTTCCACTCAAAATATTCATTAGGAGAAATCTCTCCATTATTTAATTTCGTTTTAATTTCACACCATTCCGAAAGGAAATCATTTACCAATCCATATTCAAAAGTTAATGCGACAGGTGAGCCAGCACTGTCATAATCATCTTCGTTGTAAGTTGGTCTGGCAGTCTCGGAAGATTTTGCCGGAGTCATTGCAGTCAGATGAATCAGGTTGCCGGGAGCTGTATACTCTGGAAATCTTG
>ERZ809224.1631-NODE-1631-length-15841-cov-34.055556_pt1 | contig 15841 bp, 16 predicted proteins | sample MGYA00520513_ERZ809224 | MGnify/ENA primary metagenome ERZ809224 (study PRJEB31576, sample SAMEA3212658) | Homo sapiens | biome: human-gut; feature: human gut; material: fecal | place: Sweden | collected 2012 ...
AGCCGCAATCCTCAAACATCCGCACATATTCCATCTGGTGTTTGATTCCTTCTTTTATTATCTGTAATAACTTTTTATTTTTCTATGAAATGTATTCTTTCAGGCTCAAAGCGATTCTGCTGAGGTCTTGTTTCTGCCGGATAACCCAGTGCAAACATAGAAAATACCTTCACATTTTCTGGAAGTTCCAGGAGTCTGTGTACTTCTTCCATACGGTCTTCCACTGGTGCGATACCAAACCATACTCCTCCGAGCCCCTGCGCATCTGTTTCCAGCCAGATATTTTCCTGTGCAATCGCCATGTCAATCTGTGCAAAAGACGGTGCCACAAGCCCTTCTGTACGATATACAGGAACGATTACTACAGGTGCCCCTGTTGCACAACCAGTGTATGGTGTCACTTTGGATAATTTCTGGATTTTTTCTTTATCTGTCACCACATAAAATTCCCATGGCTGCTGGTTACATGCACTCGGTGCCTGCATTCCCGCCCTCAGAATCTCCATGATTTTTTCCTTTTCTACTGGTCTGTCTTCATATTTTCTTACGCTGATTCTGTGAAAAATACTGTTCATATTGCATGCTCCTTTACTTACTACTTAAGATGATCCTATTATAACATGCATATTTTATAAAACTAACAAATATCTTCGCTTTATCCGCAATTGATTTTCATAATAACAGTTTTTTCTATCGTATTTTTCTGATTTTTTTGGTAAAATCATTTTAACTATACCGGAGGGGATCTTTTTAAAAAAAATATTTGATAGTCCTTTTTTCACTGAACCGTGCGTTAGAGGCTGCTGCGTGCCGGTGGCACGCGTTTAGCAGCGACCGAAATGAAATGTAGATCGAACCCGTTCGAGTCCGACCCGGACTCGAACAAAAAATAAGACCCAACATTTCCGTTGAGTCTTATTTTTTATATGACGTGCGTTAGAGGATTCGAACTTTTACCTCTATCCTCACCCCCGCATAGAAAGGAGCTTTCTGCTATCGTTTTTTAACAAGTCACAGGTAAGTCACAGGTTTTTACTATCATATTCTTCTTTCAATTCTTCAGCCAGATATAAATCACTCATACAGTGCATGTCAGATACACCGTCACGCATAAACTAATAAGTCTCTGAATGATAAAAGAAATTCAGTGCCGCATCCAATGAAACTCCCTGCTGCTTTGCAAAACATTCAATGACATGACTATACTTTTTTTGAAGTAGAATTGGATTTGCGTTCATACTTCCACTTCCTTTTCTTTCATCACATCAAGAAGATCATCTACGATATATTCTCGGCTCTGAGTATGCAACATTTCATATTCTGACACAATATAGCCATTCAGAATATCACTCTTTTCTGTAAATGCCTGATAGACACGTGCTGCATTCACCCCAGCTTTGTTGCAACATTTTCAATACAAAATACAGCAAATTCCAATTCATTGGAATTTTTGGTTTTTTCATCTATCATTATAAACAGAACCTCCTACCAATTTTCATTCCATTCATACACTATCAAATTTACACATATAATCCCGCAACATTGACAAATTCCAACATGTTATGAACTACCTCTCCGGTGTTCAAAATTTTCATCTCAAATTCACCATCGCCGAATTCCATAATATGTCTGAGATTAATTGTCAAATCCCTGCTTTCAGCGACTTTTAATATACACTTTGCACAATTATCTCCACATACAGATGCATTAAATATTCTTCCAGTTTCATCAAATAACATTAGTATAATAGTTTTTACACCACCAGATAACTCTTTTGGCGAAATAGGTCCAAGAAGCGGACTTTCAATTAGATGTGCACTTATCACCTCAAATTTGTCCACATCTTTAATAAACTCAACAGACCGCTTGTCCGTGATCCATTCATCCTCATATCGATTATCAAAATAAACAGGAGGGTAATAAACCGCTTCTTCCATTTTCCCCAGATATACACTTAACATTCGTCTCATCCTTTATCAATCCATATACATCTATTTGTATTAGAATACAATCTCATTACGCTTCATCAATAACATTTCTATCAATTTTTATACAAATTGAAGAACATATCTGATATTAATATTTTCTTAGTAAATTCTCCTACTTTTGCTCAATAAAATCAATTTGTGGATTTTCCGAATAACTTTTCTCAATAAGTTTATCTTGCCCAATTATTTTTACAACATTTGCAATCTTATCTGCAAGAGCTTTTTTATTATGATATATAATATGTACATTTGCATTAGGGCATAATAATATTTCACTCAAAACATCTTTATCTGAAACATCAAGAGAATGTCCTAGTATATATATTTCATCTGCTTCATAATATGCTGTAGGAAATTCTTTTTTCTTCCTCTCTGTTCGATGAATCCATTTTTTATATTCTGCACCTGTTCCTTTGTATATTCTTTGAAAAAACTTCTTAAACTCAATAAACTCATTATCGCTATCCCGTTCAGTATCCGTAAGATATTCATCAATTCCAAGAATCATATTGCACGTATCTGCATTATTTTTAATATCTGCTTTTCCATGTATAAAATGATACTTCACACCATCTCTGCAATTTCCATATATTCTTTCAAAAGTATTTGTATAATTAAAACTAAGAACATGATTAATTTGTAAGTTCTTAAGCATCTCTATTTCTTTTCCATTAATCTCTATTTTATTTACATATTGGCAGAGATAAATTTCCAAACAATGTGTAAGACGATTTAAGTCCCTTAACAAATTCTCTTTAACCAATTGCATTCCCTTTGGATTATCCCAAACGTCATCTAAACTAAATTTCTCACTAAATCCAGCATATTGATTTTCAATCTCTCTATAATACTTAGCTTCTTCCATTGGATTTCTTCTAGCTTCATTTATCAGTTTCCGAACTGCATCTATTTCTTGAATTACCTTTGAAATTTCCGTTTCAAAATCAATCCAATTTTCTCCACACTCAGAAACTTTCTCAAAATGATTAATCCAAAAATTATCTTTTATCATCTCTTTAATTTCTGCAACAGCTGAAGCACTTTCCTTATCTCCAAGTCCATTTTTTTGAAAACGAGAACACATATCTGCACTTTCTAAAACAAACTTCAAAAACTCCTTATAAGATGTCGGAAGTCCATGAGCAAGATCAAATCCATTACCAATCACCAAAATATTCATATGCACCCTTACCTTATTCCGTATCTTTTCGTAATTCATTTTCAATCTCATCAATTGATGGAGGTGAGACTTAAAAATCTTCTGGAATCAATTTTGATAATTCATATGTCGCCACACCCAACGACTGACTATTTGAAATCTTCCCCAACTTGTGGAAAATTTTATTTTAACTATGCCACCTTATCTTTCTTCTGTATTTCTTACATAAACCGTACTTCGTGAAGCACCTTCTTTTTTCAACCAGCCGCTCTCAACCATTTTGCCCAATATTTCTCTGGTTCTACGCTGTTTGATACCAAGAAGTTCCATCGCCTGCGTTGTTGTAATGCCGACATTTTCCAACACATATTTATAAATTTGCTGTTCCTGTTCATTTACCGGCACTTTATCGGCGGTTTTCCGGCGGTTTAACGGCATTTTAACGGCAGTGCTACAGTCATTAATGTCAACCTGACCTCGATAGATATTGATACGCAGATCAACTTCGCCACCAATAAACTCTGGCTCCCTCAGTCCGGCAGCTTTTACTTTTTCAATAATCCTTGGAATACCACTGCCCCAATGTTCAATCAGATTCATATAGGAAAACGCATGTGCAAGTGCTTCATTTCTGATTTTGGAATAACCTTCTTTCATACGCTCCAGAGTCTGTCCCATCGGCAGTTTTCCCGGTGAAGTAATTTCTAATCTGTTATCATACACCGCAACCTGAATCATGCCATGATCCAGATAGCTGCGATGCACCATTGCATTTACGATTAACTCACGAATCGCGTCCGGTGGAATCTCATAAATATCCTGGCGGTAAATGCCGACAATAGTTGCACCCAGATGAATATTCCGCAGAACAAACTGAAATGCTTCCTCTATTTGTTCCCAAAGCGGTCCGGTGTACTCCCGTCGATCAACAAAAACCGCTTTCGTTGTTCCTTTGAACACACCGCATTGCGTTGCAACATGAAGTCCGCCATGCCCTGTTAAAATGGCATAAGCATTGGACGGATAATCTTTTCCATCACGCTCAATTAAAATCCCCCAGGAACGAAGCTGCTGCCTGCCAACATCTTTGATGGAGGCTTTCTGACCTTCAGTATGTGCATTTTTGACTGCCTGTTCTTTCATAGATTTGCAAAGTGCATCAATTTCTTCATCTGTGATAGTCAAACCACTGCACAAAGCCTGGTCAAAGTAACGATTGCTACCCTCAAACATCAGCTCTCTTACCATATACTCATCAGCCAGGCGTGTTGTTCCAGCAACTCGAACATATATACCGCCTTCTCTGCCAAGAGCCTTTATATAATATGGTCTCTGTCTTCCCTCAGAGATTTCTGCTACAATGACCGTTTTACCATCAATCGTCTGTAAGCTGATATCCGGAATAATTGCCGGCTCACAGCTATCTGACACAGCATTGGCAATTGCATCCATTTTCTTAAACACATCTTCCTTGTCAAAACCTACAACTTCTCTGGTTTTATCAGCTATCCCAAAAATAATTTTGCCCCCGGTTCCATTTGCAAAAGCAACTACGGATTTCATATATTTTATACTTTTCTCCGGTAGATTTTCCTTGAACTCCACATTCTTTGATTCACCTGCAAAAATATCTTCTATGGTCATCACGGCACCTCATTTCTATTCTATATTCACTCTCAGCTTTGCCTCTATATTTTCAATAATTCATAAATCTTTCTCGAAAAAATTAAATCTTTTTCTATTTCTTCATCTTCGCAATAGAATTTTTCGCATGCTTTATTTTTATACTCATTAGTCAATCCAGCAATTATAAAAACCATCCTTTCAATAAATTGATCTGCCTCACAAACAAATTTACTATTTATTGTATAAGAATGATCAATAATATGTTTAGCATAGTTTCTTATAGTGTTGAAATATTCTTTTCCAATTTTATTTTCAACGTTCGGATAGCCAGACCTCTCAATTACCCATCTCAAATCAACTACAGACAATTTTTCTTTTATGCACAGGGTAAGTATTTCAAATGCCAGAATGCCACTATCCATTTTTTCTTGCGTTGCCAACAATCTATGTAGATTTTCCGCTTTCTCAAAAATTTTTTCTTGTGTACGAATATCTATATTGGCAGTAATTTCTTTAAGAAATTCTTCCAGCCCATCCCTTTCTTTAATATCAAACATCTCCATATAACTTGCGTATTTCTCAATAAAATTATGCGCAGATCCATTGTCAAGTTTAAAGCTGAATGCAATTATTTTTTTCAAATATCGGTCAACATCCATCTCATCCCCATAGATTTGATGTAATGAATTACTGATTTGTTTTTTCTCCATTGCAACTATAACTACTACATTTTCTATCTCATTAAATACATGATGAATACGTTCTAAAACTTTAATTGCATATAAAGGTAAACATCTGTCCAATTCATCAACCATGATGACTACTGTTTGGGTTTGTGATATTTTCTCAATTTGATTCTGTACTTTTTTAACTACTTTCTGGAAACCAAAATATTTATCATATATTTTTTCATCCCCCTCTGGAACTTCACCAACACCATCCATGTCAATTCCCGTCTTTGCTTTTATTGCCTCAACCGCAATTTTTGTTATTGTATTCTTAACAGTCTCTAATAATACCCTTTTAGCGTCATCAGTCAATAAGTTGATATACTGATCTATCTGATCCCTTAGTACAGAAATAATTGCAACTATTGGCTCTTCATAATAATCATATTTCCAACAGTCATACCGAGCAACAAAGAATCGATCAGCACCAGTTTCCTCTGATTGTTCTGGCTGAAGACATTCTTGTATGTTTTCCAACACAAAGCTCTTACCGCTTCCCCATTCTCCCTCAATAGCAAAGCAACAATTTTTACGTTTTTCTGAAAGTACCATAGCTAAATCTACTATCTGTTTAACAAAAGCTTCCCTATCTAAAACATCTTCTTTTGAAATCACCACTTCACCATCTTTCTATATTTTAGCCAAACACCCTAAAAAATTACGTGCTTTTTTCACATCGTTCCATATCAATAACACTTTTCTGGAAAAAATTTTATTATTTATAAGTTAATTGTAACATGCAGATTTTTTTACAACAACTGTATTATTCGCAGATAAAAAACCAACTCAAAAACTGTATTTAAAAAATCAGACGCTTTCGCCAATAAATAAAGAACTGCATTTAACAGCTCCACAGTTTATTGAATAATAGATCATCTGGTAATAGAAAATCTCTGAAAATCAACATTTCTATTATTTTCAAATTCACCAATCAGAGCTTCATTATCATTCACTGAATATATTTTGTCATATCCTGCCAAAACATCAGAATCTGTATTTTTAATGTAACGTCTGAGATCTGCTTTTGAATAACGAGGAATAACTGTCCCATTAAATAAGGACAACGCTCTATAATCATCAAGATTCTCCATATCTCTGTCAAAATCCAATGCCAGGCGAACATCAATTCCGGCAATCATTGCACCGGCGCTGCTGCCAATATAAGTTGCATTGTTTTCTAACATACTTCTTTTTATTAAACCTGCAAGTTTTTTAATCCTTATCTCCTTTAAAATTTCAAATGTATTTCCTGCTGTAACATAGTAATACTCGAAAAAATCCAAAAAATCTCCTGCTTCAGCCTCTGAAGTCACAAATATGTTACTTTTTTCAAACCCCATAGATATACATGCATCTTTTAGTTTCTCAGTAATTCTATATTTCTTTATGTCCACCAGTAAAATCTTTTTGTTTTCTCTGTCTCCCATATCTGAAATAGCTCTATGTATCAGTCTATCTCCCATTTGCGTACAAAGCCCCTGTGACGTCAAAATTATTTTTCCCATATCTACAGCCCTCTCATCAGATAATTATAATATCACACATAATACTCCTTCCCGTCGTTCAATCTAAGACATGCTAACCTTCCGCCCCTATTTCTTCGCTCATTACCAGTATCAATATCTATGTATTTATCTCCATAATAGATATTAGCTTGTCTATATTCAGCAAGAAAGAGTGTTGCATAATGTCCGACTATGATCCTTTTATCAAACTTGATCTTTTGAGGAATATAATGAATATCATTGGAAAACAAATATTGTTCCTGGTCCCATGCAACAGCACCGTCTACAGACTTCTGAATATCAATCAGTCCAGTCTTTGGATCAATAATTTCAAAATCCGCATGATATCCAGAATGAGTAAGGAAATAACTCTTATCTTTAATAGTAATATTCCGATATATGGGAAGTCCTTTCAAAAACATCAGGATATCCGCTTTCTTATCTACAGATAATCTATCGACTTCACGTCGAGTAGTAGTTCCTCCACAAGCATCCCATATTTCTGCTGTCACAATTCCCTGAAGATATCTTTCAAATAAATATTCATGATTTCCCTTGATCAGATAGATATTTTCGTTTTTCCAAATAAAATCCAAAAGACAAAGATTTTCTTTCCCTTTATCAACTATGTCTCCCAGAATAAATAATTCGTCATAAGAAGAAAAATTAATCTTTACAAGCATCTTATAAAAAGATTGAAAATCACCATGAATATCGCTCATTACATATATCATAACTTATCCTCTCTCTTCTTATCACATTACACATCAGCATATCCAGTACCAAATAATCGCTCTGCATTCTTTGTCGTCAGTTCAATAATTTTTTCTGTTGTAGTTCCACGAACAATCGCTATCCGCTCTGCAATATCCCATAATGAAAGCGATGTATTTGGGCCTTTCACATCTGGAATCCTGATATACGGAGCATCCGTCTCAAGTACAAGACTATCTTCCGGCATAAAACGAACTGTTTCTTCCAGCTCTTTTTCATAAAATATTTTTCCACCAATTCCAAAATATTTTACTCCAACATCACAATACCTTTTTATTGTTTTAACATCTCCGCAAAAACAATGATATACAGCACCAAACTTCGGAGGATTTACCTTAAAAATAGAAATAGCAACCTCATCAGCATCTACTACACCTCTATCAGATATAGATTCCTCTTTTATCCCGGAACGAATATGAAGTATGGCCGGAAGATGATACTTATTTGCATAAGAAATAAAATGTTCAAGATATCTCTTCTGTACATCCTTGTGTGTTGGTTCAAACTCCGGATAACTGTAATCCAATCCTGTTTCACCAACTGCAATACACTTTTGGTTACTAAGCAGCTCTTCATATTCTTTCCATCTATCATCACTCCACTCATGTACTTCTTTCCATAAATATTTGGGATGAGATCCATGTGCATAGTAAATCCATTCATACTCAGGCTTATCAAACAATATTTTCATCTCCATATTTGTCCAGTAATTAATTGCCGGTACAATACATTTTCTGATATTAGATTCATAAACCCTCTTCAATAACTCTTCTCTGTCCATTCCGTCTGGCATATTGGCAAAACGTCTGTGAAAATAATGGGCATGCGTATCAAAAATATAATGACTGCCATCAATAAAACAGCTATGCTTTCTGCTTGAATTTTCGTCTTTCACCATTCACTCCCCCTCGTACTTTCAACTTTATAATTTCTCTCAATTATACATTTTGTAAGCTTCCTGACTCATTATTTCTGGAAAAAGATCAAGAAGTGTTATTTGATAATATTCTGTTTCTTCACATAAAAAAGATGCACCTCGACGTCTTTCATAAAGCTCATTTGTATATCGCAGCAAATCGTTTCTAATCTCTTCTCCCGATTCATCCAGACAACTAAAAATCAAACTGCATGGATCATAAGAAAGTCCCATTTTTTTAGAATACATTTCCAGAAACGCATATACGGATGCCTCTGGCAATGCATTGCATTTTGCATAAACCTGGGATATCTCATTATTTAATAGTTCAATAGTTACAAAAGATTTCTTTGGATTTTTTCGCTTCCTCAAGAATAAAATAGTAGTATTTGCAACAGCATGCGGTTCAATATAATCCATCAGGCAATTTCTTTGATTAATAGCTTCCAGACACAACTCGAATCCATCTTTTGGCATTGTTACAACATATTTGCCATTACTATATTCATAGTACATTTTTTTATAACGTTCTCTGATCAATGCATTCTCACTGGTTTTTCCAGTCTTATATTCATAAGCTAATACCAGACCATTTATCTCTTCTTCAATATTCTCGGGCCTTGGCAATCGAACCTTTATCTCCGGCATCTTATCTTTCAACTCAAGAAAACGACCATACTTATAAATTATTTCCTCACCCGTCTGGTTCTCAAGTTTATTATAAAGAGCCCTATCGAAAACTCTTCCTCTCAAAATCCCATTATTACAACAAAGTTCTTCCAGATAATTCCATTGCGCAGAAGAAATTTTATTATCACCAATATAATCTGCATATTGCTCATATACCATGCGGCAAATATTTATTGTAGTTTCAGAATATAACTTATAAATGAGTGTTGATTGATCAAATGTTTTCAATATTTTTAACGGCAGACCAAAATCTAATATTGTTGTCGGTGATGTTCCAATTATGTTATATCCCGGAATCAACTCAATACTATATGCTATATTCGCCAGCTGACTCTTATAAAGTATTTCTCTTACTCCACTTCTATGGCTCGCAAAATACAAATGGCATAACGCTTTTGCGAGATCATTTTGTGAATACTCTCGATATTGCCATGCAGGAAAATACTTATTAACTGCTCTATACAAAATTTGCATTTCCTGCGCTGAGGTTATAACTGAATCTCCATTAGCTGCTTCATTAATATAATGAAAAAAATCTCGTTCATCCTCCATGTTCAGTCTGCAGCCCTCGCAGATTATAAACCGCTTATAGACTCCATTCCCTGATATATCCTCCCATACATAAATTTCGATATACTTTTTACCTCTGGAATTATGGGAAACATAGCTGGAAATATATATTTTCCCACCACACCTATAGAGAAAATATTCCATCTGTATAAATTCACTTTCGTCAACAAGCGGATACTCTTTATAATCCAAACAATTAATGTCTTCTGGATCTTTTGCATTTCCCTTTCAAATATACTTCCATGCAACATTTATATACCTTCAACTATATATCCCAAAACCTGAATCACCGACTTCTACCGGAATATCAACTGTATCGATTTTTTTAATCTTAATAAAATTATTACTATGTTCAACCAATTCCAAGGTCTTTTCAATTACTTCTTCTGTTCCCTGTATTTCAACTGTCACACTGCTACCCGGATTATTTCTGACCCACCCTGCAGTTCCAACCTATTCTGCCGCATCACGCATTCTGCGACGGAATCCACAACCCTGGACATTCCCCCAAATAATCATTCTTTTTCGAACTATAATATTATTCTCACTCATTTCTTTTCTTCTCCCTTCTTCTCCATAAACTGTCCGATCATCACTGTTTTGGTCATCCTTTTCTTTTCGTTCTTCAACCAAAGAGTTCTGTATATGCTAATCTTATTGTACCAACTCATCAATATCTGTATAGTATTCCAACACCCTAGAATATGCATAGTCCCTCGCATCCGTTTCTAGTGGCTGACTCCCATAATATATACTGTCTTCAATATAATTTTCGTAATTCAAAACCCAACCAGCGACATCATCTTTCGTAAATACTTGTAAATTTCTCTGTTCTGGTGAAATTTTCCGGTATATAGAACACATCATTCCCTGAAAGATATGACGTGATTCATGGCAACATGTTTCCAGCAGGCTTTCAGCCTTTCCTTTTTTTACAGCCTCTTCATTTATCGTAATGGTGTTTGTTATCCAATCCGATTGACCAGCTATCTCATCATTCAGTTTTTTAAATTTAATTTTTATTTCAGGCAGACCAAGTTGATGAGCTTCACAGAGAATAATTGCCTCAAGTACTCCACATTTCTTTTCGTATGTAAGCGAAGCAAATACATTTTTATCCCTGATTGGTTTGATTGTATCTATATTTGCTTCCAACCCATATTCTTCTCCATACGTCTCTTTCACTGTCAACCTGTCTGCATTATTCAGATCATATTGATCAGCAACCACCCAAGACAATCTATTTTCATATGCTACATTCAGCGATGTTTCGTCTCCTCCAAAGTATTGGATTACAAATACTCCGATCAAAATTGCTGCTGATGTTGCCCCAAGACATGCACGCACTATCCAGCAGCTCTTCAACAAACGTCCGCATAAAATCCTTTTCCTGTCCTCCCGATTTGCAATCTTCCTCCGCCAAATCCCCAAAACACCTGCCAGTATCAAAGCAGCAGTTATAACCAGTAAGCACGCCAGAAAAGGTTTTAAGTATAATCCAATCGTCAGTAAAATGTATGTGCTCATCCCAATCAAAGTATCAAAAATCGTACCACTCGTCTTCCTATTATATGAAAAGCTGATACCTAATCCAATCAAGCTTGCCAATACCATAGAAACAACTACCTTCACAACTGATCTTTCGTATAACAGCAACGGAACAACCGCGGGAAAAGAAAAATATGCAACAGACCCGAAAATAACACTCCACAAAATATGATCTGCTATGTATTCTACTTTTGTATCTGTAGATCTGTCTTTGAGGTTTAGTTTTTTTAATAAAGCCATATAATTTTTTCCTCTTTTGCACTCAATCTCTGAATTTAACCTTATTTTACCTGTTGTTTTTTCGTATATTCAGTAATACTCTTTTTATAATTTTCTGTACACTTTTTCGCATAATTCAAGCAATCAGTGTTTATTTGTTCTCTTCCTTTTTTATCATCTGAGTACAAAATAATTCTGTCAAACATCTGTAAATTCCCATAAATTTTAAATTCTTTGCTACTATACAACTCTTTATAAAGTTCTGTCTGAGTATTAATGTACTTGCAAAACATCCCATAACATATAAGGTTGACAATTTCATATCCATCAGTTTTGACATCATAATATTTCACATTGCTTATGTAAAAAATATTATCTTTCAAATTAAAGCTTGCTAATTTTTGTAATTTTTCTATTTTTACAGAAATTTTATCTGGTATCCCCAGGTACCTTTTCTCTACTTTTAATAAGGCACTAATCGCTGCCGCTTTCTGTTCCTGAGTAATCTTTGTCCAATTTTCAAAACCTGAAAGATACTGTAATTGATTTGACAACATCCCTTCTGTATCTCTTTTTAGCCACTCATCATATGAAGGAATCTGATCAGTACTGTTCATACTAACTTGTTGAGATAAATTATTTAAACTTTTGTTATTCATTCCCAATAGCAGCCCAAATACAAGTGCAACGCAAACAAATATTCTCATAGCTACATATCGAGTTTTTTTCATAAACATCAAATATCTGACATCACCTGGAATTGCTGATTTTTTCATTTTTTTATATATCCCGACCAAAAAAATATTTCCCCATATGATAACCAGCGCAATAATATACCAGAAAACTTCTGATCTCCAAAAAAATGCATCCAAATATACTATAGTTGGAATTAACCAACACATAATAACATTGAAAAGATTCCTTTCTTTTTTTATTGATATTCCCATTCCAATTGTTACAGTTATTATGTTCAGCAAAAAGAAGAAAACATATGATGAAATGTTCAATTTACCAACATTTAATTCATATTTCGGCATCTTCCACAAGAAAATTCCTATAGTTATTACCCCAGTAAGCAGAAAAGAAATTATATATCCTTTTTTATCGGTTTTGTTTCCCATTTTAATCATATCTCCTTCTCTTAACGTATATAACATTATTCAAACAACATCTTTTCAAGAGTTTTTTCAAGTTTGAGCCGGGATGAAAGTCCTCTCTTATGAATAAATTTGTATATTTCGCTTAAGTCATAGGAACACCAGATTTTTCCTCTTTTTAAAGCGCTCCCATTTGGATTAAACTGAAAAGCCAGAAATGTAGCCTCCATATATCTTTCACATTCTTCACGTTTTACTGTATATGTCGCCAGCCTTTTTCTTAAATTAATCTGAAATTCTATCCACGCTTGTTTTTCATATTCCTTCAAAGAATTACAGGGAATTTCTTTTTCCTTTCCTTTTATATATGCTATAGACAGTTCAACAGGATCTTCCGCTTTCTTCTCTTTTTTATTTACATATTTCATATTATATATAAAAGGGAATTCTGTTTTCAACATTTCTTTTATTTCATCCGCTGTCATATATTCTTTCAAGTTTTCAATATGATATTCATCCTTCTTTATTGTTTTTGTATTTTCTTCTTGTATTAATTCCAGAAGCAACTCATATTCCAAGAGTACTTTTTCTATATTTTCTGATTCTGTATATTCAGCCATTTTATATTTACAACGTAAATAGTGACATTTTTTAATTAACCCTTTTTCCTCTTTATGTCCATTTACTATGCACCTTTCCAACTCAGGAAGTGTAAAATACCCTTGTTTAAATTCATGTCCTTCTTTTATAAATTCCTGTACATTTCTTTTTTTATATTCATGTTCATTACTCTGTACTTCAATATTCTTTTTCACCAAAATATCCGGCGGATTCATCGGACATTCCCCACCAAGAGAAACAAAAATCTTACAAACCATCTCAGGCAAAAAGGAATCATATAATGTAGCCAGCCAATTTATTCTTTCTGTTTCATCTGCCTGCAATAATATCTTTTCCCCTTTTTCAATGAGCTGAATTACTCTGAAAAACATATTGGCTTTCTCCTGCTCTGAATAGTTTGAATTCCAACGCCTATTGTTTTCTATCAATTTTTCATCTTCATTTTTTACAAGGTTATCATGTTCATCAAACTCTCTATACAACATCCTGAACTTTGTCACTTCCAATTTCTTTAACATTGATGGTATACTTGAATTTTTTATAAGTGTTCCATAAGAAACTGAATGCATTCTTGGTTCTTCTTTTGAAGTTCTCTTCTTTGTCGACATAATAGCTATTGTAGTGTAGTTAATCGGACAAATAGATATTGCTATCTTGCCTTCCTCCGGTTCAATGCAAAGATAACAGTCACTTATCGTCGCCATCTCTTTTTTATTCAAACCACCAATATCACGTAAATATGCTCCACCCTTTCCAGGATCACAGGTTGTAATATATTCTTTATGCATTTTCTCCTCCCAGATTTTATTCTTCTACGTCATAGCCTACAAATCTTTCAAACGCTTCAATTACTTTTTCTTTCAAAGATATATTTGCCATTCCCGGATATACTCCTTCTTTATATAAAATATAAATCCAAGGCTCATCCGTTGAAAATGGCATACACAATTCCTGATCATAATAATTGTCAGCTGCACTGTATCCCAGAGAAGCAATCATAAAAAAATGCACTTTTTCAACAGTTCTTAACTTATTCATAAGATTGGGGCATTTACAATCCAAAAAGTCCTTAATAATATCTTCTTTTGCCTTAAACTGCTTCATATTAAATCCACAAGCATGTGTTGTAAACTCTATTTTTCCGTTCTTATAATTAACAGAATTTTCCACCTCATTCTCTCTGAAATATGAATCTGCATATAAAAGATCTGACTTGGTAATAATAACCAGTATTTCATAATCTTTATCTTTACGGTGAAGACTAAGACTCTGAATCAAGCGGCTAATCATTTCCGAATAATTGTACCTCTCCAAAAGAATATCTTCTGCTGAGATCATCACAAAAAAATATTTATTATTGATGATTTCCGGCGCAGTCCAATTGACTTTTAAGCAGTCCTCTCCAGATGTATCTTTCACACATAAAAGAATATTTTTTGTCTTCGATTCGACATAATAAGGAAACATTATTACCTGTCCCTTCAGTGTATTTCCCGGAAGTTTCTTTTCGTATTCAAATTCTTCCAATTTTCTCCGATACTGTAACTGCGTTCCGTTTCTTTCACTTACATCTTCAACAATGCTCAATGAAAAATTCACATACGCAAGTGCATTTAAATATTTTTCTGACATTAAGGTTGTTAAATAAAAAGTTGTTTTTCCTGTCGATGGAAGTGCAAAATAGATTGCATTTATCTGCTCACATGAACCTGCATGAATTGGAAGTCTGCGTCCATTTTCATCTACTTTAATGTCCGCTATCTTTCCATTCATTTTACTCCGTACAGCTGTTGGAAATCCCCGCTTATCCAACGGTACAATCTTTTTTGTAAATACATTTGGAAATCTCTGTTTCTCATCTGTTATTCCCCAATCAGATGGCTTAGAAAATCCCTCATATAAATCCACGTCTGTAAAATAAATATCTTTCTCTTCATGCACATTACCAAATTCGTCTATATATGGATATGATCCATTTTTACCCATATTTCTCACTCCTCCGCTTTATTTTCTGCGTATTTTAAAAGCACTTCTGCCATCCTCTTTACCTCAGCACGCTTTGCCTTCCGCTGGAAGCGCAGCGGATAAAGGTACCACTGCAAGATAAGAGATATCACCTTTTCTTTGTTATCTTCAAGACTCTGATCATAGACAACTACAGGACATCTCACAGCAATTTCAGGTGGTAAATAGCCCTGCGAAAACTTAGTGTATGTCTGATTCTTGATATCTTTTACGACAACAATAGGAACTTTGTTATCAGACGATGGCATGATACAGATTTTGATACTCCCTCTTCTTCCCTCTGAAATATAGCTGGCATCATACCTTTTCATGGATTTCCGGAGACTATGAGAAAATCTCTGTAAATTAGATTCTTCTATGATAATGAAGGGTGAA
>ERZ809224.1632-NODE-1632-length-15831-cov-4.119992_pt1 | contig 15831 bp, 18 predicted proteins | sample MGYA00520513_ERZ809224 | MGnify/ENA primary metagenome ERZ809224 (study PRJEB31576, sample SAMEA3212658) | Homo sapiens | biome: human-gut; feature: human gut; material: fecal | place: Sweden | collected 2012 ...
AGCGCTGAGGATATAAAAAGAATATGCGAAAGACTGCATAAATATTTTGATTTCACCAAAATAAAGGAGTTCACGCTTGAAGCGGGCCGCCCGGATACCATAACTCCGGAGAAGCTCAGCGCGGCGGTTGAGGGCGGAGTGGACAGGATAAGCATAAATCCGCAAAGCATGAACGCAGTGACGCTTGAGAGAGTCGGAAGAACGCATTCACCGCAAATGGTCAAAGATGCTTTTAAAATGGCGAGGGACGCGGGCATAAAAAATATAAATATGGATCTTATAGCGGGACTTCCCGGAGAGGATGCAAAGATGTTTAAATACAGCCTTGACGAGGTAATAAGCCTTGATCCGGAGGATATAACCGTGCATTCACTGTGCATAAAGCGCGCGGCGGATCTGAATCGGCGGGAGAAGCGTCTTGCTGAGGCTGACGAGATGAACAAGATGCTCGAATATACGCAGAAAAGAATGTATGAGACAGGCAGAGAGCCGTATTATATGTACCGCCAGAAAAACAGCAGCGGAAATCTCGAAAATGTAGGATACGCAAAGCGCGGATTTATGAGCACGTATAATATCAACATCATGGAGGAGAAGCAGACGATCATAGCGCTGGGCGGCGGAGGCTCCTCAAAAATAGTGAACGGAAGCCGGATAGAGAGAGTGTTTAATTTCAAGGATCCGCTTGAATATATACGCCGCTTCGATGAAATCATAAAAAAGAAGGACGAAGCTGCAAAGCTGATGGAGGCCGGAGAATGAGCGATATTGAATTGATTTCCGCGATAAACGCGGGATATGAGGAAAGGCGCACCGCAGCCCGCGCGGCTAAGACTGAGCGGGTGCGCGAGGTGCATGAGAGATATCCGGAGATACAGAGCGTGGATTTAAAGATATATGAGCTTGGCAAGGAAAATTTAAAAAAAATCATGCGCTCGCCCGATAAGGCGGACGAGTATAATGCGGAGCTTAAGGAGCAGTATAAAAATCTTTATTCGCTGAGGACGCGTCTGCTTGAGAAATACGGCATAGAGCCTGATTTTGACAAGGAGAAATATGAGTGCGCGCTGTGCTCCGATACGGGCTATACCCCTGACGGACGGCGCTGCCGCTGCTTCAGGCAAAGAATGATAAACTCCATATACGCCCGCGCGAATCTTCCTGAGATACTTCAAAGGGAGAATTTTTCGACCTTTTCGTTTAAATACTATTCCGACGAAAAGCATAACGGCGAGACGTCCGCGCGCGAGAATATGAAAAGGATATACGACAGGGCGAAAAGGCTTTGCGACAATTTCGACAATGAGAGCAAGGGACTTGTTTTTTACGGCGGACCGGGCTTGGGAAAGACGTTTTTATCCAACTGCATAGCAAAGGATCTGATGGATAAGGGAAAAATCGTGCTGTATGTAAGAGCGTCGAGACTGTTCAATCTCTATGACGACTACAAATTCGGCAGAAATCCGGACAGGAGCATAATAGACAACGCCTATGACGCGGACCTGCTGATAATAGACGACCTCGGAACGGAGGCGCAGACAAAAATAAGCATATCATTTCTGGACGATCTGATAAACGAGAGGACTGCGGCACATAAAAAGACCGTTATAAGCACTAATTTGAACATGAAGGAGCTTGCCGGCGTATACAGCCGCCGTTTTACCTCAAGGCTTTTCGAGAATTTTCTGATAAACCGCTTCGAGGGAGAGGATATAAGAATGCAGAAATTATAAAAATGGGGCTGCCGCTTACTGCTCTTGGTGCAAAAAGCGGCGGCCCTTTGAGCTTATTAATGCTAAAGCCCATGTTTTTTGATTTATCTGTTATCGTTTCCTCCGGAAATAACATCTCCGGCAGCGTCGGTAACGCCCTCAACTGCGCCGCCGACGGCGTTTCCGGCGTCTTTGACCGCATCTCCCGCATTATCCATAACATTATCGGCGTCATCCATAAGAGTGTCCGATGACGGGTGCGGAGTATCGGAGACCTGCTCCGAATAATGCGAAGGCTCGGGAGTCGACGTTATCGAATCATTGCCCGTATTTCCGCATGCGCTCAGCATTGCCGCCGCCGCAAATATAACCGCAATTGTTTTTATAGAATTCATGCTGTCATATCCTTTCTGAAATTTTTTCGTTATGAAATTTTTAATAACCGCGAAACAATGTTTCGTGCGTGCCTTTTGGTTTGCATTAATTATTATAATCAGCGGCGGTAAAATTATTTCCGGAAATTTTTTCTGAAAATCAGCTTTAATTTTATTAAAATTTTATACAAATCTGAAAATATCAGGATTTTTTGAAACGTACACTTCTATTCCCAGCGGCTCTATTATGCTTTTGAATATTTCGGTCACAAGCTTTTCGGTCGGATAATGTCCTGCGTCTATTATTGCGATACCGGAGTTTACCGCGTCTATCGATTCGTGATACTTCATATCCCCCGTTACGATAACGTCGCAGCCCATAGCTCTTGCGGTGGGTATGACCTCGCTGCAGCTTCCGGAAGCGACCGCTGCCGTTAACAGCTTTTTGCCGCTGTCGCCGCATACTCTTACGTACGGCGTGTCAAGGACGGTCTTGACGGTCCTTGCGAACTCGTCGAGGGTGATTATATGCTCAAGCTCTCCGACGCGTCCTAAGCCGCAGCAGGGGTCTTGTGTATGCTGCTCGAGGATACGCGTATTTTTTAAGCCCAGACGCTTTGCAAGCTCGTAATTTATCCCCCTCTCGGCAGTGTCCATATTCGTATGGGCGGCTATAAGAGCGATACCGCTTTCGATAAGCTCGCGTATGAGAAGCCCGTCAGGGCTTGTATAATCGATTTTCTTTATGCCCGAGAAAAGTATCGGGTGATGCGATAAAATCAGCTCACAGCCGTTCTCGCGCGCCTCACGCACTATCTTATAATCAGTGTCGAGAGTTACCATCGCCTTTTTTATCTCCTTTTGCGCATCACCGCATAAAAGACCTACGTTATCCCATTCATAGGCAAGCGACGGGGGCGCGAAATCGTTTAAAATTTCAAGAATTTCATAAACCTTCATAGTAATCAAGCTCCTTTAACCATTTTTTATATTTCATAAGCTTTTCCTCATCGGGTGAGGAGGAAGCTTCAAGACCGCGTATGACCTTCTCCAGCTCGCGCCGTTTTTTGGCGTATAAAGCGTCAAAGTTCGGATTTGATATAAGATAAGGCGGAAGATGATAAAACGCGTCACAATCGAATTTAGTTCCCTCTCCTGCCGTTGCAATGATAAGGTTATACACCTTGAAGCCCTCAACGGCAATATCTTCGGTGCATATTTTGTAGCCGTGTTCAAGAAGAAAATGGCGCAGTTCATACTGTGCATTCATCGGCTGGAGGATAAGGCGTGAATTTTTCGCTGTTTTTTCGTCCTGAGCGAGGATAGATATTATCATTTCTCCTCCCATTCCGGCGATTATGATATCCTGTACCTCGTTAGGCACTATGGTGGATAGTCCTGCGCCGAGACGTGTTTCTATTTTGTCCGCAAGTCCGTATTTTTTTATATTTGCTCCGGCGATGTCTAACGGCCCCTGACGTATATCCGAGGCTATCGCATGCGAGCATACGCCGTCCTGAACGAGCCTTATCGGGATATATGCGTGGTCGGTGCCTATATCGGCTATTGTTTTTGCATGTACATGGGACGCTATGCACGACAGACGCGGAGTAAGAGATATTTTTTTATTCATAAGAGTCTCCTTTATATCGGGTATTGTTTTTTCTGTAGTATCAAAATTTTTGTAAGGGAGTAAAATTATTATTTTCCCCAGTTATACATCAAGTTATTCACGGGGTGTGGATAACTTTTTTCATCAAATCCACTCTAAAAAACCGCATAAAAGCGAAGTTTTTCATCGAATCCACGCTTTATCCACATCAAAACGGGTAAAAACATGAATAATTTTGTAAACATCTGTAAAATAAATATGTAAACCAGAAAAAACCGCATAAAACTGTCAGCTTATCCACCGGGTGTAAACGTGCATAGGTGTGGATAACTGTGTGGATAGTGTGGATAAATTTTATAAAAGCAGTGTTTAAGCGGTGGATACGCTGTATAATTAACTGTTAATAATGTGTAAATGTGTTAATATAATAAATAGGAAGGTTTACATAAGTTAATAAAAAAATCACTAAAACGCAACCATATTGTAACAAAAAGGTAATATAGTATAAAACCGCCGTATAAACGGCGGTCCTCCACTATATATTGTGCTGATACATTTTAAGTGATATTATTTTGTTATCTTATCTCTTCCGCCCATATATCCTACGAGCGCTTCAGGGATAGTTATAGAGCCGTCGGCATTCTGGTAATTCTCCATTATAGCCGCGACTGTTCTTCCTACGGCAAGGCCTGAGCCGTTTAATGTATGCACGAACTGTGCTTTATCCTTGGGGCTGTCTTTAAAGCGGATATTTGCGCGTCTTGCCTGATAATCCTCGAAGTTCGAGCATGAGGATATCTCGACATATTTGCCGTAAGAAGGCATCCATACCTCAAGGTCATAGGTCTTTGCTGATGAGAAGCCCAGATCTCCTGTTGAGAGGCATACAACCCTGTACGGAAGTCCTAAGCCCTGAAGAAGTCTTTCAGCGTCGTTTGTGAGCGATTCAAGCTCCTCATAGCTGTGGTCCGGATGAGCGAATTTGACCATTTCGACTTTATTGAACTGATGCTGTCTTATAAGTCCGCGTGTATCGCGTCCGGCGCTGCCTGCCTCAGCGCGGAAGCATGCAGAATATGCACAGTACTTTATCGGAAGCTTTGTTCCGTCAAGTATCTCGTCACGGTGAAGGTTTGTTACAGGAACCTCGGCTGTCGGTATCATAAAGAAGTCGTTGTTTTTAACATTGTAAGCGTCCTCCTCAAATTTCGGGAGCTGACCTGTGCCTGTCATGGACGCTCTGTTTACCATGTACGGCGGGAATATTTCGGTATATCCGTTTTCCTCTGTATGCGAGTTAAGGAAATACTGTATAACGGAGCGTTCAAGTCTTGAGCCTAAGCCCTTGTAGACCGTAAAGCGTGTTCCGGCGATCTTTGTTCCTCTTTCAAAATCGAGAATATCGAGGTCTGTTCCCAGATCCCAGTGCGGCTTGAATTCAAAATCAAACTTTCTCGGCTCGCCCCAGCGTCTTACCTCCACATTTTCACTGTCGTCCTTGCCCACCGGACAGGAATCGTTAGGGATATTAGGTATGCGGAGCATGAAATTACGAAGCTCCTCGTCGATTTCTCTTACCTGCTCGTCATAGCCCTTTATTTCATTTGAAAGCTCCTTCATTTCTGCAAAGATAGGAGCGGTGTCCTCTCCCGCCTTTTTCATTGCGGGTATCTTTTTTGAGATAGCGTTTTGCTGAGCCTTTTTCTGCTCGGCTTCCTGAAGAACTGCACGTCTTTTTTTGTCGAGCTCTATTGCGGGAGTTATGTCGAGGTCGTTATTGCGCTTTTTCAAAGCTTCCTTTATTCTTTCCGGTTCCTGTCTTAAAATTTTAATGTCAAGCATTTTTCTGTATTCCTTTCTGTCTTTTATTCTTCGTCAAGAATTGTTTTTATATTATTGTAAATGATCTTCTGCGCATCTGTGAGCGAATCGGGATTTATTGTGCTTAATGCCTCCTGAGCGTCATCTATTTTATCATTATAAATATACTGATAAATATTGCAGAAGAGATTTCCGTTGGTATTGTTTATTGAAAGCTCGTCGACCTTAGCCTCAAGCTCACTTATTTGTGCGTTCTTTTCCTCCATATGTGCTTTGAGCGTTTCATTTTCGGATAAAAGCGCGCTGTTTTGTTCGCTCAAAAGCGATGCTCTTTGGGTTATGCCTTCGATTTGCGGATTCGGAGTTTCCGGAATGACCGTTGGCTGGCTTTTCATAACGTTTGTCTGTCCCAAAAAGGCTATAACTATAATGATTATTGCCGCGAAGAAGATCAGTCCGGTATATAAAAACAGCGATTTGTTGTCGTTCTTTTTATTATCCAAGCCTTATCCCTCCTTTGAATTATTGACGGCATTGGCAAGCGAGAGCTTTTCCTCCTCCAAAAGCTTTACCGAGGTCATTCCGTTATTCACCGCGCGGACATATGTATTGCATGAATTATGTCCGTAGAGCGAGGTTATTATAACTCCGCAGTTAAGCTCGTTTAGGAGAGTCAGAGCAAAGCTGAGCTTTCCGGTAACGTCGTCAAATGCGTCAAAATTAACGATAGCCATTTTTGAATATGACTTCCTGAAGGTGTTTTCGCATATTGTTATTCTGTCGGAAAGCGCGGCGGGGACGCTTTTTGAAAGAGAGCCTGAAAGGTCGTCCACCTTCTCGTAATAGTGCTGCAGTGAAGCTACAAGATCTCCGTCCTCCGAAAAATCAAGAAGAGTGTTGATTTTTGAAGAGTTTACCATATTCATTATAAGGCTTATAACCACCAGCACCAAAAGCACCGCGCAGGCTGCAAGCAAAATGGTATTCATATCCATATATTTTCCTCCTAATCTATTCTTTAATAATTAAGCAGATGTAATATTCTCTCAAGGTCATCGTCTCCGTAGTATTCTATTTCGATTCTGCCCTTTTTATCGTTGTGCGATATGCTCACCTTAGTGCCGAGGGTATCGGAAAGACGGCTTGTTATATGCTCAAGCTGTATCTCGTATTCCTCGTTTACCTGTTTTTCGGGTTTTTTGATATCTCCTCTTAAAAGCTTTTTAACAAGCGCTTCGGTCTGTCGCACGTTAAGCCCCTGTTCAATAATTATCCCCGCTGCCTCCGAGCGCATCGAAGGGTCATCGAGAGAAAGCAGCGCTCTTGCATGTCCGGTAGTAAGCTTTCCCGAAATAAGAAGCGCTGAAATATCCTCTCCCAATGCCAAAAGCCTCAGTGAATTGGCGACTGCCGACCGGCTTTTGCCTATACGGCGGCTTATGTCCTCCTGTGTCATGCCGAATTCGTCTATCAAAGAACGGTAGCCCATAGCCTCTTCAATCGGGTTTAAGTCTTCCCTTTGAAGATTTTCTATAAGCGCGATCTCGGCGGCTTCTTTTTCTGTATAGCCGCGTATTATAGCGGGTATCTCATAAAGTCCGGCAAGCTTTGCGGCGCGCCAGCGCCGTTCGCCGGCTATAATGCGGTACATTCCGTTTTGTCCCTCGGTAATTATAATGGGCTGTATAAGTCCGTGCTTTTTTATGGATTCGGACAGCGCGGCGATTTTTTCGTCATCAAAATTTTTACGCGGCTGTTTTCTGTTCGGCTCGATTAGATTAAGCTTAACAGAAGTAATTCCGGATTTGCTGTCCCCTGATGGAGGTTTAGTGTCCCCTTTTTGGATTTTTTCGGAATGCCCGGCTTCCATAGTATCATTGGAGGGAGCATCCTCGGAAGTACCAAGCAAAGCGCCGAGTCCGCGTCCAAGCCCTTTTTTTGCCATTTACTCATCTCCTTTCCTTTATAATTATAAAGCTGCAATTGTGCTTTTTATCTGTTGTTTTTTATTATCTCTTTTGATAAAGCCATATATGCGTCAGCGCCCTTTGAAGCGCGGTCGTATTTAATTATAGGCTCTCCGAAAGATGGTGCCTCGGAAAGGCGCACGTTTCTGGGGATAATTGTTTTAAAGAGCTTGTCCGGGAAGAATTTTTTTATTTCATCGAGAACCTGTATCGAAAGGTTTGTTCTTCCGTCGTACATCGTACCCAAAACTCCTTCTATATCTATATCCGGATTAAGCTTTTTCTTTATTATTTTTATAGTGCCTATAAGCTGGCTCAGACCCTCGAGCGCGTAATACTCGCATTGGATAGGGATAAGTACAGAATCGACCGCTGTCAGTATGTTTATGGTAATAATACCCAATGAAGGCGGTGAATCGATAAGTATAAAATCAAAATCGTCCCGTATACTGTCAATGGCGTCCTTAAGGAAATATTCCCTCTTGTTTTCCGAGGCAAGCTCTATTTCTACTGCCGACATATCCGGCGATGAAACGATAACGCTCAAATTTTTGTATCGTGTCGGATAAACAGCTTCGCCTGTTTTTTCCGGCTCTCCCAGGCAGTCATAGACCGTAAGCGGACAATTCTCGCGTGAGATACCGAGTCCGCTTGTGGAATTACACTGCGGGTCACAGTCGATAAGAAGCGTCCTTTTGCCGTTATATGCAAGGCAGGCGGCAAGATTTACGGCGGTCGTGGTTTTGCCTACGCCGCCCTTCTGGTTCGTAACGGCAATGACTTTGCTCATAAAACCATCTCCTTTTCTGCTCGTTTTTTATGATTTGTTTAAAAAACGGTAGTTTATAACTGTAAGACTATGCTTTACAATTTCTATATTTATATTATACCATATTTATTTTATTTGTAAATGTTTCACGTGAAACATTTTTAAATGAAATATTTATGTAATATTTTTCGCCGCTTGTGCAAAATTAAAAATATGGAACATAAATAAAAAATGACGGAAAATCCTCCCGTCATTTTATTTATCTCTGTAATGAGAACCGCATTGAACAATTGCTTCATCTGTCCAAGCTTTAATCATCTAAATTTACCTCGTGAATTGTTCCGCCTGTTTTTTCCATTTGAGCTATTGATTTTCTCAGCCTTTGTATATTTTCGGCGCTGTAAAAAGGATCGTTGTCAGCTGTTATATCAAATGGTATTCTGCGTTCTCTGACGGCTTTTTTTACAAAAACACAAATTGCCGTTGTCATAGACATACCTATATCAGAGCAAAAAGCGTCAAACTGTTTCTTTAAATCTTCATCCATACGGATACTTACAGTAGTCTGTGCCATTTATAACATCCCCTTTCTGTTCTATTATATTAATTATATAATATTTTTATTACATTGTCAAGTGATTTTAATACATTGTATTATATATTTATAAAATATACCAAAATGATTATAATTTTAAAATTCACCGCCCATATAATATTTGTAACAGAAAGGACATTACGAGGATTAATGTATTTAAATGGGAATATTATACAAATATAAAAAAATAAAAAAAAGCCTTGACACAGGGGACAAACAATGTTAATATAATAATGTATAAGCAAAAAGGTAGAGGCGCGGGGCTTATCAGTAGCATATATCAGACAGCACGGGTCGTTTATTGTGTGTGAAAGGGAGCTTTGCCGAAGTGTAAATCTGGAAGTGCGCTTATTTACGCTGGGCATACCGCTAATAACGGTATGACTGTCATCAGATATGATGGGGAGCTATCGCTGAATAATATTGATTATAAGGCAATAGTTCTTTGGACTATTGTTTTTTTGTGTATACGAATATTATAGTTAGGAGCGAATATATAATGAAAGAAAATTACAAGGTAGGTATAATCGGCGCAACGGGTATGGTTGGTCAGAGATTTATAACTCTTTTGGCAAATCATCCGTGGTATACGATAGAGGTACTTGCTGCGTCGCCGAGAAGCGCGGGCAAAAAATACAGCGAGGCTGTAGGAGCAAAGTGGTGCATGGATGAGGAAATTCCGGCGAATGTTGCGGATATGGTTGTAATGAACGCAACAGAGGATGTTGAGGAAATAGCAAAGAAGGTTGACTTTGTATTCTGCGCCGTTGATATGAAGAAGGATGAGATAAAGGCATTGGAGGAAAGATACGCAAAGGCAGAATGCCCGGTCGTTTCAAACAACAGCGCTCACAGACATACTCCGGACGTTCCGATGATAATACCGGAAATAAATCCGCAGCATGTTGAGATCATTCCGGCACAGCGCGAAAGACTTGGAACAAAGAGAGGCTTTATAGCTGTTAAGTCGAACTGTTCATTGCAGTCATACCTTCCGGCAATGGCTGTTATAAACAGAAAATACCCGATAGACAAGGCGCTTGTAACGACATACCAGGCAATTTCCGGTGCGGGAAAAACCTTTGAAACATGGCCTGATATGGTAGATAACCTTATCCCTTATATAGGCGGCGAGGAAATGAAGTCGGAGATAGAGCCGAATAAGATTTTAGGCAAGATAGAGGGAGCAGAGATCGTTCCGTCAGAGGAGCTTCATATAGAGTGCCAGACATACAGAGTGCCGGTTTCGAACGGTCATACGGCAGCAATATTCTTCTCATTCAAGGATGGCGTTAAAAAACCGTCAGTTGAAGAGATAGAGAATATGTGGAGAGAGTACAAAGGCGAGCCGCAGGAGCTTGAGCTTCCGCATGCGCCGAAGCAGTTTATATATGTATATACAGAGAAGGATCAGCCTGACCAGCCGCAGATAAAGACGGCAAGAGAGATTGACGGCGGTATGGCTATTTCATGCGGACGCTTGAGAGAGTCGTCGCAGTATGATTATAAGATGGTATCAATGAGCCATAATACATTGAGAGGCGCTGCCGGCGGAGCTGTTCTTTTGGCTGAGCTGCTCACCAAAAAAGGCTATATGGACTAATGACTCTTGAAAACAAATTGGGCATTGAGGATTCGGCCGAGCTTGCGCGTGAGGAAGAGCGGATAAGCAAGAAAAAGGCTTTGGAGCTGTTTGAAACGGGATATTTAGACAGTCTTGAAGCTGGGACGTTTGATACTCTTTCAAGGATTCATAAATATCTTTTCGATGAGATATATGATTTTGCCGGAAAGATTCGAATGGTCAATCTTGCTAAAGGCAATTTTCGTTTTGCTCCGGTGATTTATCTTGAAGAGGCTCTTAAAAGCATAGATAAGATGCCGCAGTCTGATTTTGATGAGATAGTTGAGAAGTATGTTGAAATGAATATTGCTCACCCTTTCAGAGAAGGCAACGGCAGAAGCACAAGAATATGGCTGGATCTGATGTTTAAAAAAGAGATTAAAAAGGTTGTGGACTGGAGCAGGATTGACAGGGAGGATTACTTGCTTGCAATGGAGCGCAGTCCGATACGTGATATTGAAATAAAGCATATCCTTAAAGGCGCGTTGACAGATGAGATAAACGACCGCGAGGTCTATATGAAGGGTATCGACAGAAGCTACTATTATGAAGGGTATGCGGTATTTAAGACAGAGGATTTAAATAATAAATGAAAGGACTGATTTTATATGGCAAAGGTATTACCGTTTACCGGCTCGGGCGTTGCTATAATAACCCCGTTTGACGGGAACAAGACAAACTATGATGAGCTTGGAAAGCTCATAGAGATGCACATAGCCAACAAGACCGATGCGATTATTATATGCGGAACGACCGGCGAGGCATCTACAATGCCTGATGAAGAGCATCTTGCGGCTATAGAATATACGGTCAAGAAGGCGGCGGGACGCATATGCGTTGTTGCCGGCACAGGCTCGAATGATACGGCTCACGCGGTGGCGCTTTCAAAGAAAGCGGAGGAGCTTGGCGCGGATGCGCTTTTGCAGGTCACTCCGTACTATAATAAAGCGACGCAGAAGGGACTTGTCGCACATTTCGGAGCAGTTGCAGAGGCGGTAAGCATTCCTATAATTCTTTATAATGTGCCGTCAAGAACAGGCGTGAGCATATCTATCGATACGCTTAAGGAGCTTGCGGCAAAGTATGAGAATATAGTCGGAGTCAAGGAGGCATCGGGAAATATTTCCTATACCGCAAAGGTTGCCGCTGAGGTTCCGGAGCTGTACATCTATTCCGGAAATGACGATATGATCGTTCCGGTACTTTCCTTGGGCGGAAAGGGTGTAATAAGCGTTGTTGCGAATATTATGCCGGAGGAAACACATAATATATGTAAGTATTATTTTGACGGCGAGGTCGATAAGTCGAGAGAGCTTCAGCTCAAGATGCTTGACCTTATAAATAAGCTCTTTATCGAAGTAAACCCGATCCCGGTAAAGACGGCTATGAATATGATGGGCTTCAATGCGGGAAATCTGCGCATGCCGCTTACAGATATGAGCGAGAGCAATAAGGAAGCACTCAGACAGTCAATGATAAATATGGGACTGCTTAAGTAAGCATATAAAAAACCGAGTTTTAGCGTAAGGAGAGCGGACAAATGACGAGGATAATTATGAACGGCTGCAACGGTAAAATGGGTCAGGTAATAACAAGACTTGCAGCCGAGGATTCGGATGCGGAAATCGTTGCGGGCTTTGATATAAAGGACGATAAGGAGAATACCTATCCCGTATTTACAAATCCCGAAGAATTTGAGGGCGAGGCTGATGTAGTCATAGATTTTTCACACCCGTCAAGCCTTACGGGAATACTTTCATTCTGCAAAAAGAGAAAGCTCCCGGTAATACTATGCACAACGGGACTCAGCTCCGAGCAGAAGGAAGAATTTAAGGAAGCTTCAAAGGAGATTCCGGTATTCTTCTCTGCAAATATGAGCATAGGCATAAATCTTTTGATAGACCTTGCGAAAAAAGCAGCAAAGCTTCTTGAAGGAAGCTTTGATATAGAGATCGTAGAAAGACATCATAATCAGAAGATAGACGCTCCATCGGGAACTGCTTTGGCTATTGCGGACGGTATTGATGAAGCGCTTTCATTCCCTGCCGAGTATGTTTATGACAGACATTCGGTGAGAAGAAAGAGAAAAAATACCGAAATAGGTATAAGCGCGGTAAGAGGCGGAACGATAGTGGGCGACCATGAGGTTATTTTTGCCGGAAACGATGAGGTCATAGAGCTTTCACATCATGCCCACAGCAAGGAAGTATTTGCTGTAGGCGCAATTAAGGCGGCTAAGTTTATAAAAGGAAAGACCGCGGGAATGTATGATATGAATGATTTGATTGCGGAGGCATAAAATAAATATTAAGGCAGGGCGAATGTTTCACGTGAAACATTCGCTTTGTTTAACGTGAATAAAAATGGTATAACGGAGAATATAGTATATGGAAGAAAAATATTTAAATGAGACCCGTTCGCTGATAAATTTTATATCCCGTTCTCCAAGCTGCTTTCATGCAGTGGATAATATCAAGCGCGCTCTTGTAAAGAATGGATTTACTGAGCTTAAGGAAAGCGGTGAATGGGAAATACAAAACGGCGGGAAATATTTTGTGACAAGGAATTTATCATCTATAATTTCATTTGTAATACCTAATGATGATTTTTCGGGGATAATGATATGCGCAAGCCACAGTGATTCGCCGTCGTTTAAAATAAAGACAAATCCTTGTATTGAGGCGGAGGGCTGTTATACTAAGCTTAATATTGAAAAGTACGGCGGTATGGCGATGAGCTCATGGCTTGACAGACCGCTTTCCATAGCGGGACGCGTGATTGTGGATACCGGAAATGGAGCGCAGGTAAGGCTTGTTAATATTGACAGGGATCTATGCGTTATTCCGAGTCTTGCGGTGCATATGAAAAATGCGCAGGATAAGGACGGTTCGCTTGATCCGCAGCTTGATATGCTGCCGCTCATAGGCGGAGCGGATATAAATGAGGGGTTTGCAAGGCTTATAGCTGATGCTGCCGGTACGGAGCCTGAAAAAATAATCGGAAGCGATCTGTTTTTATATAACAGGGAAAAGGGTACGGTATGGGGAGTGAATGATGAATTTTTCTCTTCACCGAAGATAGATGATTTGCAGTGTGTATATGCGTCTGTAAAAGCATTTTTGGAGGCAGAGAATTCAAAATCAATCATAATGAACGCCGTATTTGATAATGAAGAGGTCGGAAGCGGAACAAAGCAGGGCGCAAAATCGACCTTTCTTTCCGATACTCTTGAGAGAATAACAGAGTCTTTGGGAAAAACACCGTCTCAACTTAAACGTGCGTTGGCATCCGGGATGATGCTTTCCGCTGACAACGGACATGCGGTGCATCCGAATAAGCCCGTAAAAGCAGACCCGACAAACCGTCCTAAACCAAACGGCGGAGTGGTGATAAAATATAACGCAAATCAGCGCTATACAACCGATGGAGTATCAGAGGCAATTCTGAGAAAAATATTAAGAAATAATAATATCCCCTATCAGGAATATGTCAACAGAAGCGATATTCCCGGCGGCTCGACGCTTGGAAATCTTTCAAATGAGCGTGTGTCTCTCAATACCGCCGATATAGGGGCGGCACAGCTTGCTATGCACTCATGCTATGAAAGCGGAGGAAGCGCCGATACGCTTATTCTGATAAATGCAATGCGCGCATTTTTCTCATCGTCTATAGAACGAATCGGAGACGGGGATTATAGATTGAATATAAATTGATATATAGAGCTGCCGTATTAAAAAGCGGCAGCCCCATATCAATTGTAAATTTCATCAGCTATATTTTCGACTATACATCCGCGTGATGCTGCATAGCGCATAGTCATTCCTGTACCGCTTCTACTTCTCAGGCAGTAGGCTATGCCGTATACGGCATCGTCAGCCATTTTTTGATTGCGCTTCTGCATACAGCCGTCATAATAATTTTCCTCGCTTATGTATTTGTAATTATCGACACGTTTGAGCATTTCCTGCCATATAAGCTGATCTTTATTGCTCCAAAGTGCGCTTTGGTTATAGCATGGCAGATACAGATACAGCTTTATATGCGGATACTTCTTTTTGGCGCGTATGACTGCTTCGGCCGACATAGTGTCAAATCCAAGCGCGCCGCCGCAGATAAAATTATCTACTCCCCTGTATTCTATAAGCTCCGCAATCTTTTGGTCTAAAATATGCTCTAACATATCGCGTTTGTTTTCCGGTATATTTCTGTGCCCTGTAAAAAAGCATGTATAAAATCTGTCCATATTATCATCCTTTAGCTTTATTTTTAGTCCTTGTGTTAATGTATGAAGTATATCTATATTATATAACCTTATGGTAAAAATGTCAATAGTTATAAATTGTGTTTGTAAACATATGTTTAAGATTTTTGCTGATAAACCCAGTCTTAAGACTTGACGGGATAGCTTATTGGTGATATAATCAAGTTATCAGATAAGTGTGCTATACATTTTTTTGAATTGAAAAAAATAAATAAAAAGCCTAATCTTAACAACAAAAAAGAGCTTTGGATGCAGCTTATAAATGCTGAAAGTGAGGAGGAATTGGAAATGTTGATTGATACTAAGGTTCCCGCAATCCAAAAAGCGGCTCGTGTAATTATTGATATGAGTAATGATAATAAAATTCGTGAAGAGGCATTTATGCGTGAAAAAGCACTCCATGACAAGGCTACTGCATTGCAGACAGCCAAAGAAAAAGGTATTGCTGAAGGAATAGAGAAAGGAAGAGCAGAGATAATCGATAAATTGCGTAAAAAAGGCTTCAGCGAGGAAGAAATACAGGATTTTATAAAATAAAAATGAGCGCCCATGCGCTCATTTTTAATGTTTCACGTGAAACAAATCAGAGATGCGGACACGCAAAGCACGCACATAGCCACGAGAGCTATTCCGCCTGATATATTTTTTTCGCGGAAGGTAAATACTGCATATGCCATTGTTCTTATTGCGGCTATAAATACGAATATAAAAATAATCAAAGAAATGATCAAATCAGCTCTCCTCCTTTGCGGTAAGTCCGGAATGTCTGGTTTTTAATTCTGTATCTACAGAGATATCATAATCAGGGAATTGATTTTCCCAATCGTATTCATTATAGCTTTTCAGATTCCAAAAGCATTTTTTTGCTTTTTCCCCTATTCCCATGATATCCGAACCATAATTGTCGCGCATATTTTTTATAAAGTTCTCGAATTCACTGTTCATGACGTCTTCGCAGTGCTGTTCAAATTCAGCGGTATTTTCGTCAATTTTATCATCTTCATTAAAAGAATATATATCGAATTCAAGATAAAGTTTTATAGTAACTTTTTTATCGTTTATATTTATTTTATAAGCCGGACGGCAGTATAACCAC
>ERZ809224.1641-NODE-1641-length-15804-cov-4.653819_pt1 | contig 15804 bp, 9 predicted proteins | sample MGYA00520513_ERZ809224 | MGnify/ENA primary metagenome ERZ809224 (study PRJEB31576, sample SAMEA3212658) | Homo sapiens | biome: human-gut; feature: human gut; material: fecal | place: Sweden | collected 2012 ...
CTTTCCCTACACGACGCTCTTCCGATCTCATGGCCCGCCTCGGGTTGGGCGACCTGCTCGTACTGGTGTTTTTCGGTCTCGTTCCGGTGGGTGCCACGTACTATCTGCAGAGTGGTACGGTAGTTCCCGAGGTATGGGCGTTGTCTTTGGTCTGCGGTCTGGTGATAGATTGCCTGCTTGTAGTGAACAACTATCGTGACCGCGACAACGACAAAGCCGGTAGAAAAATCACTTTAGTCGTACGAATAGGCGAAAAAGCCGCAGAAAATCTTTATCTTTGGCTCGGCATTGCGGCTGTGGGGCTTTGCCAGACGATGTGGCTCTCGGGAAAACCTGTGGCCGCCCTCCTTCCGGTGTGTTATCTCATACCGCATACCGTCACTTGGAGACGCATGACGAGGCTCAAACGAGGCCGGGAACTGAACGGCGTATTAGGCGAAACGGCACGCAACATCTTCCTGTTCGGGGCATTGCTTTCCATCGGATTATTCATTTAACTCCATAAAAACAAAAAACAACTTATGGCAACAGTAGACGACAAGAAAATCATTTTCTCCATGGTCGGCGTGAGTAAGACCATCCGCCAGACCAACAAACAAGTGTTGAAGAACATCTACCTGAGTTTCTTCTATGGGGCTAAAATCGGCATCATCGGTTTGAACGGTTCCGGAAAATCCACCTTGATGAAAATTATCGCAGGACTGGACAAGGATTTCCAAGGCGAAGTGGTATTCTCGCCGGGGTACAGCGTGGGATATCTGCCTCAGGAACCGCAGTTGGATCCGTCCAAGACCGTGAAGGAAGTGATCATGGAGGGTGTGCAGCCTATCGTGGATGCCCTGACGGAATATGAAGAAATCAACCAGAAATTCGGTCTTCCGGAATATTACGAGGATGAAGATAAGATGAATGCCTTGTTTGCCCGTCAGGGGGAATTGCAGGACATCATCGACGCTACGGATGCTTGGAATCTGGACAGCAAATTGGAACGTGCCATGGATGCTTTGCGCTGTCCACCGGCCGACCAGTCGGTGGAAAACCTTTCGGGAGGAGAACGCCGACGCGTGGCACTTTGCCACCTCTTGCTGCAGAAACCGGACGTGTTGTTGCTCGACGAGCCGACCAACCATTTGGATGCCGAAAGCATCGACTGGCTGGAGCAGCATTTAAACCAATACGAAGGCACGGTAATTGCCGTGACGCACGACCGTTATTTCTTGGACGACGTGGCCGGATGGATTCTGGAACTTGACCGCGGCGAGGGTATTCCTTGGAAAGGCAACTATTCTTCTTGGTTGGAACAGAAGACCAAACGCATGGAACAGGAGGAGAAGACAGCCAGCAAGCGGCGGAAGACTTTGGAACGCGAATTGGAATGGGTGCGTATGGCACCGAAGGCACGGCAGGCCAAGGGTAAAGCCCGTCTGAATTCATACGACAAATTGCTTAACGAGGATCAGAAGGAGAAAGAGGAAAAGTTGGAAATCTTCATTCCGAACGGTCCGCGTTTGGGTAACAAGGTTATCGAAGCGCAACACGTGCAGAAGGCTTTTGGCGATAAGATATTGTTCAATGACCTGAATTTCATGCTTCCACCCAACGGTATCGTGGGCGTCATCGGTCCCAACGGTGCGGGTAAGACTACGCTTTTCCGTTTAATTATGGGGTTGGAACATGCAGACGGCGGTACGTTCGAAGTCGGTGAAACCGTCAAATTAGCCTACGTAGACCAGACGCATAAGGACATTTCTCCGGAAAAGAGCGTGTATGAAGTCATGAGCGGCGGTAACGAATTGATGCGTATGGGAAACCGCGACATCAATGTCCGTGCATACCTGAGCCGGTTCAATTTCTCCGGGGCCGACCAAGAAAAGAAATGCGGCGTACTCTCCGGAGGTGAGCGCAACCGTTTGCACTTGGCCATGGCCCTGAAAGAAGAGGGTAACGTGTTGTTGCTCGACGAACCGACGAACGACATCGACGTGAACACGCTCCGGGCTTTGGAAGAAGGTCTGGAAGAATTTGCCGGTTGTGCCGTGGTCATCAGCCACGACCGTTGGTTCCTCGACCGTATCTGTACGCACATTCTTGCTTTCGAAGGCGAGGGTAATGTATTCTTCTTCGAGGGCAGTTACTCGGAATATGAAAGTAACAAGATGAAACGTCTCGGACTGGAAGAACCGAAACGCATCCGTTACCGGAAACTGATGGAGGATTAAGCCATGTCGGCAAAGGACAACGACTGGAAATCGAGATTAGGGATGGTGTATTCCACCAACCCTGATTTCGCATTCGATAGCGGCGAGGAAAAGGAAGCTGACACGCCTCCCAAAAACCGACAGAAACTGAGAGTGGGTATCGAACGCAAGAATCGCGGTGGAAAAGTGGTCACCGTGGTGAAAGGCTTCGTCGGTGCAGAGGCCGCCTTGAAAGAACTGGGGCGGATGCTGAAGACGAAGTGCGGCGTAGGCGGTGCCGTGAAAGACGGTGAAATCATCATTCAGGGGGAATGGAAGCAGCGTATAGTGGAACTGCTTGGTGCCGATGGTTATACGGACGTGAAATGACTTTATAAAAATAGCCGGGGAACTCATTTCCTCCGGCTGTTTTTTTATTGATTATGGCTTTGATTAATATCTATCTCCATATTCCAACTTTGCTTTCTCGGTGTACTTTTGAATGAAATCTGTTTTAGAATTTGTATAATCATCTCTATTAAATTCATATTTCTTCCATAATTTCAATTTCATTCTCTCGTACTCGATAGCAATATTGGCATGCTCAATAAGATAATCTCTAAAATATAACTCATCATTATCCCCAATATATCTTAGGTGTAGGTGAAACACCCTCTCGGCAAACCCTTCTTCTGTATATCCCTTGTTAAAAGAAAGTCTATCAGAAGTTTCAGACATACAAGTATAACCGCTTTTTACAATCACTTCTTTATAGTCAGATAAGCAATAATCTTTTGAAATCTCTACGAGAATATCAATAATTGGTTTTGCATAAATAGAATTAATAGCTGTACTTCCTATATGGCTTATTCTCTCTATTTTAGGAACTCTGTTTTTCAAAAAGCTTTCTTCATCAGTGTACCATTCTTTCCAATAGGGCTGATGCTCTGTCAAATAGATGGGAAATAGCTTCCATAATTCTTCTAAACTCATTTCAGATAATTTCTTCTCCATTTTTTCTTCCCGTTAAATTCCGATTTGTCGCTTATAATACTCTCCGGCAATGAAAATCCAAATACTATTTTTTATCGCTTTATTCTGCCGACATGATTTTAAAGCGGGCAAACCGCAACAGCAGTTGCTTGGTGCCCGTATTTTGAAACTCCACGGTGGCTTTGGTGTTCTCTCCGCTGCCTTCGACAGCTTTCACCACTCCCATACCAAAACGTTCATGCTCAATCCGCATGCCTGCCCGTAGCTCACTGTTACCCTTGGCTGATGCCGATGGCGACGGAACAACGGGATGCTCTGTGTCTCCGTGCTTTGCATCTTGCATGAGAACTTGTCGGTTTACGCTTCCCAAAGGTTTCAAACCGGAAACTTTTGCTACTATCGGAGAACTTGTCCCGACACCTTCTCCGTAAGCGCGGTGATGACGTTCCCGATAAGATGTACCGTAATCATCTTCGTCTTCATATTTGCATAATTTGTTCACGCTCGACAGACTCGATCGGAACTCGGTCTGCACTCGCTCACTCGCAAAATTCCTTCGCCTTGTCTGTCCGAACGAAAAACCATCTTGAGCATCCATTTCCACATATCGTGGGTCTATGTCTTGCAGAAAACGACTTGGGTTACTGAATTCCGTTTTACCGAAACGATAGCGGCTGCGGGCAAAACTTAGAGAACAATAACGTTCGGCACGGGTAATAGCCACATAAAAAAGACGACGTTCTTCTTCCAATGCGCGTTGGCTGTTTCCCACCATCGGACTTGGGAATAGATTTTCTTCCATTCCAACGATGAATACCACCGGAAACTCCAACCCTTTGGCCGAGTGAATCGTCATCAATGTCACTTTGTGTTGTTCGTCACTTTCGTCTTCGTCCAAATCGCTCAATAACGATACTTCTTGCAGGAAATCGCTGAGTCCGGTGCTTTGCCCTTCCTCCAAACGTCTGGAGACGAATTCCTGTACGCCACTCAAAAGTTCCTGCACATTCTCCTGACGACTCATTCCTTCCGGACTCACATCTTGAAAAATCTCTCTCATTATACCGCTTTCACGGATGATTTCCTGTGTGAGAAAGGCGGCATCCATCAGCTCTGTTTTCTCGATGAAACCGGAGATAATATCCGTGAACGCCTTCAATTTACCCATCGTACCCTTGTTTACGGGCAAGGAATGCTCTTCGGGACGAGACACCACTTCCCACAAGCTGACCCCGTCTGTGGAGGCTGCGGATACAATCTTATCCACCGTGGTCTGGCCAATCCCTCGTGCCGGATAATTGACGACCCGTTTGAAAGCCTCTTCGTCGTGGGGATTTACGGTCAAACGGCAATAGGCTATCACATCTTTTATTTCCTTTCGTTGGTAGAACGAAAGTCCTCCGTAAATCCGATAAGGCATACCCCGTTTGCGCAAAGCCTCTTCAAAAGTGCGGCTCTGTGCGTTGGTACGGTAAAGAATGGCAAAATCATCATATTCCATTTTTTCTTTTCTCCGCAATGCTGCGATTTGGTTTACCACGATTTCGGCTTCTTCGATATCGCTATAAGCGGAATACACATGAAGGGGCGAACCTTTCTCCTTGTCGCTGAAAACATCCTTCGGTATCTGTCGGTCGTTATGGCTTATCAAACTGTTGGCAGCCGAAACGATTGTCTTTGTAGAACGGTAGTTCTGTTCCAGTTTAAACAACTTCGCATTGTTATATTTCTGCGTGAAATTAAGGATATTATCAATGTTTGCTCCACGAAAGCTATAAATGCTTTGTGCATCGTCTCCCACTACGCACACCTGTTGTTTCTTGTGGGTCAATTCCCATATGATACAGTGTTGGGCATAATTCGTGTCCTGATACTCATCCACCAAAACGAAATCGAATTTGTCCGCATATCGCTCGCAGACCTCGGGATGTTCTTTGAGCAATATATAAGTATAGAGCAATAAATCGTCGAAGTCCATCACGTCGGCTTGCTGAAGACGGGACATGTAGCGAAGATAGATTTCTCCCGTCATCGGTATCTTGGCCGCCTGATCTGCCATTCGTACAGCATTGTCGGACAGATAGGCTTCCGGCAGTATCAAGCGGTTTTTGGCGTTGGAAATATGGGCTGCTATGCTTGCCGGTTTATAGGTTTTGTCGTCAAGCCCCATTTCACGGATAACGGTCTTTATCAGATTTCGTGAGTCGGCCTGGTCGTAGATGGTAAAATAGGAAGAAAACCCGATTTTATCGGCTTCCTTCCGCAAGATACGGGAAAAGACGGAGTGAAACGTTCCCATCCATAATCCGGCTGCAAGTTCATGGCCTACCAACCGGGCGATACGCTCTTTCATTTCCCGCGCAGCCTTATTGGTGAAAGTCAGTGCCAGAATGTTCCATGGTTTCCATCCTCGCTCCAGTAAGTAGGCTATTTTATAGGTTAATACCCGTGTCTTGCCCGACCCTGCTCCGGCTATCACCAACGAAGGGCCTTTGTCGTAACAGACGGCCCGACGCTGTTCTTCATTAAGTTCTTCCTCTATCCTTTTCAAAAAATCTTTTATCATGTTTTTTCTAATACTTACATCAAAATAGATATTTTCGCCTGAATGCCTAAGGATGACGCTCCTTTAAGCCTTGAAAACTTTCCGCCCATCCTCTTTAGGCTCCGTTCCATACATAGCATAAGGCATTGTAGAGTTGCACGGCCAACATGGAGATGAGAATCCATACATCATAACGTTGGATTCCCCAATACAGTACAGACAAGCATTCCTGCCAGCCTCGTAAATGAAAGCTCAGGACAGCGTATAATAACGAGGTCAGGACAAAACCCAAAGACATAGTTTGCAAGATGCCGGACACGAAAGGAGATGGATAAAGATGTCCTGTCACACTGAGCAATATGGCATATGGTCCGAATAACAAAAGTAGCATTCCCGCTAGGTACAATAACAGGAATGTACCAGCCATAAGGCAAGCCTTACGTTGTCGATAAGTCAGAGATAGCACACCTTTACTGACAGAATCCTCTATAATTTCAGACAAGCCGGAACGCTCTATCGCTCCAAGTACCAAAACGACGGGAAAGACTACGGTCATGAACGGAGAACGGTAACAATCTTGAATATGAAGATAATACCATCGTATTCCCTCGCTGGAAAACAGATTACCCAAAGGAAATCCCGCCGCACTTCCCAACCATGCCAATAAAGGCAAAAGCAGATGTGCAATCAACAAAACGAACAACAGTGCGGAAGCCACACTATGCCCTTTCCGGTATATCATGAATCTATTCCTCATCCGGTTCCAAATGTTCTAAGTCTATAATATGTAATTGTAATGCTTTCACAACCAAGCGGGTGGCATTGATTCCGCCCTTTTCGTTGGTGTCGAATAAGCGTGAAATCAAGTCATTTTGTCTTTTCTCCAAACTCTTTACGCCGAAAGGCATTCCGCGCAAGTTGGTTATCATTTCTTTCGTATAACCCAATGCCAGATGGCGAAGGAAACGTTCGTCATATTCATCGATTTCATAATGGATGAGTGCATCTTTATGTAAACGTTCCGATTCCACAGATTTCATAAAGCGGCTTACGATCTTTTCCAGAATAGGCTCGTTGAAAACAAAATTACGGCCATCCATCACTTGGCGTACATCGTTACGCGTAAGCAGTTCACCTGTTTTCAGGATAATGCCATTCGCTCCGGCTTTCAATACATCGGCCCACAAGCGTTCGTTCAGTATTTCTCCTGTGAAAATCAGGATACGTAATTCGGGATAGGTCAACCGGACTTGTCTGCAAATGTCTACTCCGATGGTCGTGGAACCGCCCAATCCCAAATCTAATAACAGCAAATCCGGCACTTCTTTCTTAATCAGGCACCAAAACTCGCCTTCATTCATTGCCGTTCCGATAATTTCGGCTTCCGGGAGTTCCGTACGGATGATTTCTTCAGTTCCTTTTAACTCCAGTTTAACGTCTTCGACAATAATGACTTTAAAAGAATACATTCCCATTTCATCTATATTTAGGTACGGTAAACCATATACTGCATCCAGAAGAATGTACATCTGTCTCGATATTGATACGGCAACCGCAAAAATTATTTAGTTTATCATGTTCTCGAACGATTTCCTTGCACAACAAATAGGGATAATGCTTGACATCCGGTTGGAATAGCCTTACAGCTTCTTCCGGATCATAAATCCGAACGGAGGATTGTAACGTAAAACGGACAAAACCATCGTCTTCCGATGTACAAAGAGTCAAACAACCTCCTTTTTCTCGTTCCGCCAATCGAGTTGCCCATTCTTTCGTCAAGGTCTCCAACATGAAGCGTACCAATGTAGCATCTACATTCATAAAACTATTTTGTTGCAACTCATCGACAAAAGACAGGCGAAGGTCATAGGCCTTTTTCTTTCTCCAAACTTCTATGGTTTTCATCCACTCTTTCCCGATGACGTGCGGAGAGAGTTTCTCACATTTAAAGTATCCTGTGTCAATCTGCCGGTCTGCCTGCGCGCACAGCAGAGTGTATATTTCCTTGTAGTATTCGGCAAGCTCCCTTAATGAATGGATGGATGTTTTCAAATCATGATGTTCCTCCTGTTCTTCCAGTTTCCGTATGATTTGTTTCATACGACTGGGATAATACATCGATTCGTGTTTGATGGTAGAAAGGCAGTTATCCAAAATCTGATTCTGTACTTTGATACGTGTTCTTTCGTACAAAGAACGTTGTTTCTCGTTCTCCGCACTTTCCACATTTTCCAGGTCTTGCCCCCGCTGTATGACCGCTTCATACAGTAAAATGGCCAGATAGTTTACGATATAATTCTCAAAAATGAAATCTTCTTTTTGCATCCGGTAAGTCCCATAGTTGACTGCTACAGAACCGATACAGAGACGTTCGTTCCCGTTTAGGCGAAGAAGCAAAGGGTAAATTTGTGTGTTGGACATTTCATCAAAAACGGCATTTTCCGTTTCATAAGCCTGACTGAGTAGAGAATCTGCCAAAACTCCATAATCTTCTTTGCCTTGTAAAAACGTTCCTATCTTCTCTCCTTTTCCCCGATATAACAACAAACGGACGCTATTTATTTCATGCAATTCCTTAAGTCGGGACAATACAACCGATAGGAGCTGAAACATCAATTCGTCCAACCATTCAAGTTCTTCCATGCCGCTTCCTGTAGCTGTCAGTTGGCGGCTTACGCATTCTTCCGGCAAGAAGTCTTCATAATAACGGTTGATATATTTAAAGGTGGAATCGGCATATTGCATACTGCGTTCATAATCACCGTGAACATTGGCAAAATAGACCGAATCGGCATAAAACACGGCCCATTTAAGCTCTCCGTAATTCATGTCTGTCTCTTCATGAGTTGGAGCATTACCGATATTGGGCCGGATAGCATACGTATACTGACCGCAAGTGAGTAAATAGAAAATAAACGTCAGTACCATCATGCCCTTTCGTCTTATTCCCTTAGGTAAGCGAAAAGAAAAACAGCTTCCTTTATTTTCTTCACTTTCGATATGGAAACAGCATACTTTGAAGAACTCTCCCGACTTCTTGTACTTTTCGATAATACCTTTGCAATTCAACAAGCCAAAGCCGCTTCCTTTTTCATGGCGTACGGTCGAAGAATTGACACCTATCTGTTGAGCATCATAGATTTTTGAAGATAAAATCAATGCTATCTCAGACTCCGTAAGTCCACATCCCGTATCTGAGACCTTAATTTCCACAGCATCCGCCAATTCTGTTGCACATACCGTGACTTGCCCTTCCGAAGGCGTGAATTTACGTGCATTGTCTGTCAGAGTGTTGAGCATGAAAAAGGTTAGGGCACGGTCTGCTTTTACCCATGCGTCCGTCGGTTCCACTAAAAAGTCAATACCTTTGCGTTTGAAATTATACTGGCCCTTATCCAGTAACTTGAATAAGTCTTGTAGCGGAAAACTTTCTATTGTCAGTTCCAACTCGCCTCGGTTCATACGAATCCATTCGGCTAGTACATCATTGTAGCAATTGATTTCGTCTGCAAGTTCACCTATATAGGTCAAAGTACCTCGGTCATATTCATTTTTGTTTTCCATCCGGCGTACCATATACAAAATACGGTCGATAAAAGGCATGATGGAATGTACTAAAGAAACTTTCGCCCGTTTGGATATGTTTGTCTTCTTGTCGCGGGCTATTTGCCTTTCGCTTTGCAGATATTCTTCACGAAGCTGCATCCTTTCCTCATCCATTCGGTCGGACAGGATGCGGTTCTTTTCCGTCCATTTGATATAAGGGCGGAGGATTTCATGAAGGATTCGTTTTTCCTTTTTTATCCAAGGATAGGCATTGAGCACTTCTTCCAGTCCTTCTTCCGATTTGGTGAAAGCTACCTCCATAAACCATTCGGACATATCTTTCAATAAAGAATATTGTTTGGCATCCCGCAGTTTCCATTTGCGTGCATATAAAAAAAGGAAAAAACCAAAAACAAGAGTCAGCAAAATAATGGTTCCCAAAAGTGTGTTTAATATCTTGTTGTCTTGTGCCACCATGTCTACACGGCTTTCGAGAGATTTGTCTTGACGGGTAAAATCCATCAAATCCAGATACAGATTTCGGTTATAATCTGATTTCTGTTTGTCATTCAACGCGCTGTACGTTGCACTTAAACGCTCCCGAATGTAAGTCAAATAGCCCGGAACGGTTGGGAATTCACTGTCTTTCGACCATAACATGTCTACTGCCGAGTCTTTCCGGCTTTCAAAAGACGTCAGCAATCGCTCTTTGTCTTCCGGATAATAAATTTGATGATGAAGATTCAAATATGACAAAGCCGTCTCGAAGCAATTCAAAGCCCTATAATATTCCCCTTTGGCAAACATAGTATTTCCCAACACTCGGAATCCGTTAATCTTAAGCAACAGATTTCCGCATTGTTCGGCATTGGACAAAGCCTTTTGGGCTAATGCCGTAGACAGACGCAGGGATACAGGGAATCCGGCCTCATTAAGTTTCTCCGTAACTAATGAGTTGTACAAATAATCCAATTCAACTTTACGGTAGGTCTTGATGATATCATAGTTTTTCGGTTGGGCAAACATCTCCGAAAAGACTTGTTCCAACATGGAGGAAAAGTAAATGTTACCGAGACGCTCAGCGAAAGAGTAGGCCAGATAGAAATAATCGAACGCATCTACTACACGCTCTTTCCCCAGATCCAAACGATTTTGGCAAATCAAACCGTTCAGGTAATAATAGTAAATAAGTAAAGCTTTATTTTGACGTATATATCCATCCGTATCAATTACCGAAAGTTCCTTTTCAGCCTCTTGCTCTTGCATCAGATTGATATAGTTGGTAGCCGTGGTCAAACTGAATTCCGTCATGGCGTAGTCCAACCGTTCTTTATTACGGCCTTTCACTTCATCATATTCTTCTCTGATACGTTGAATCCTTTCAAGTGCGCGGTTATAATAATCGAAGAACAAACGGTTTTGTGCGGCACGTTGGCATATCATCATCATATTCACTTCGCTCACCAGCAATTCTATCTGGTTACTGGTGGACTGCTGAATCCGATTGTACAAATCCATACACTCATCAAAGTCCATTCGCAAGAAGCAAATGAACATTTGATGATTTAAGGCCTCGCTTCGCCCGTCCGCATAATTCCGGGCCATACGGGCTGCTTTCCGGGCAAACAGTAACGCACTGTCCGGATAGACGTAGCGCACCAAACGAGCTTGCGTATTCAGGGTATCTACTTTTCCGACTCTTGTGATGTCCGGACGGGAAGAAGCATACCAATGATATCCGACTCCTATACATAATCCTAATATGACAGACACGCATATAGCCGAAAGATTCTTTCTTCCTGTTATACAAAACGTCGGATTTCTCATATCCCCTATAAATCAGGTCCCGTGATGTTCGCCCAAATGTGTCAAGAAAGCCCTTCTATTCTTCCGTCGATTAAATCAATCCGTTCCGCTTGGGGAGATTTCGGCAATCCGGGCATTCTCAATATATCTCCGGCTATCAGTACGATCATTTCGGCTCCGCAATTGACTACTATATCCCGAATTTGCACTTTAAATCCGTGCGGCACTCCGTATGCATGGGCATCTGCCGAAAATGAATATTGCGTTTTGGCTATACAGACGGGATAATCCTCTATACCCAACTGACGTACCCTTTCCAACATTTTACGGGCTGCGGCTGAGAAAACGACACCGTCGGCTCCATACACTTGACGAACTACTTTTTCCGCTTTCGTCTCGATATTATCACGGTCTGTATATGAGAACACGACCGGACGGGATGGGCGGTTGGCGATAGCGTCCACCACAAGTTCGGCCAGCTCAACTGCTCCCTTTCCACCTTCCGAGAAAGCATTGTTCACGGCAAAGCCTACTCCCATATTCTCACAATGCTCGCGGCACAACTCTATTTCCGAATCCACATCCGTTGCATAACGATTGAAACAAACCACTACCGTCTGCCCGAAGGCCTGCATGTTCCTGATATGCTTGTCCAGATTCTCAAAACCCTTCTTCAACCCTTCCGAATGAGGTTTCTTAATATCTTCCAACGCTACCCCACCGTGCATTTTCAAACCTTGGGTCGTAGCGACAAGTATGGTGAGTTTGGGATTCAAACCGGACTTCCGGCATTTGATATTGAAGAACTTTTCCGCCCCCAAGTCTGCCCCGAAACCGGCCTCCGTCACCACATAATCAGCGTACGTCATAGCCAGTTTGGTGGCCAATATGGAGTTGCATCCGTGTGCGATATTGGCAAAAGGTCCTCCGTGCACGATAGCCGGTGTGTTTTCCGTGGTTTGTACCAAATTGGGATGTAAGGCGTCTTTTAAAAGTACGCATATTGCCCCAGCTACTCCCATGTCTTTTACGCGGAACGGTTTTCCCTCGATTGTAGTGCCCAACAATATGTTCTCGATTCTGCGGCGCAGATCATGTTCATTTTTCGACAAGCAAAGAATCGCCATGATTTCAGATGCCGGAGTAATGTCGAAACCGCTTTCCATCGTGACCCCATTCGTCTTGGCTCCCAGTCCGGTTACGACATAACGCAAATTCCGGTCGTTAATGTCCAACACGCGTTTCCACAAAATTTCTTTCATGGCAAAACCTTCATCCCGATGCTGATAGATGTAGTTGTCCAATAAAGCGGCAATCATATTATGAGCCGAAGTAACGGCATGGAAATCCCCCGTAAAATGCAAGTTGATTTTGTCCATCGGTAATATCTGGGCATAACCGCCTCCAGCCGCACCGCCTTTCAAACCGAAACACGGACCGAGAGAAGGTTCTCTCAAAGCCACGATGTTCTTTTTCCCAATGTGGCTCAGTCCCAAAGCCAAACCTACCGAAACGGTAGTCTTGCCTATACCGGCCTTCGTGGGAGTAATGGCCGTAACCAAAATCAAATTACTGTTTTCTACTTTTTTCTCGTCAATCAGTGATTCCGGCACTTTGGCAATGTATTTCCCATAATGTTCCAATTCATCCACAGGAATCTGTACTTGGCGGGCAATGTCTTCAATCGGCTTCAATCGGCACTCACGGGCAATTTCTATATCGCTTTTCATCTGTATTTGTAGCGTTTTCTATTTAACAATGTAGATATGAAAAGACAAAGTTAGCAAAATTCCATGGAACAGCCTCACAAAAAACACAGATTAGCGCAATAGAATTTGCAAAAACATCCTTCATCCTTCAGGATAGAGTCTATCATATTCATAATGAGGATATTGAAACCTAAAAGATGTTTCAGTCATCCTTCAGCCACCTGTCATTTCAATCTCCTGAGGTTGGAAAATCGTTTGGCTGAAGAAACACTTTTTTTCTCAGCCGAACGATTCAATAACGTAAGCCAAACTTTCCACCGTTCACGGTCATGAAGGGAAACTGAAAGATGACTCTTTTATCCTTCATGCCATAACACGTTATACATCAATAAATTGCCTTTTAGTCTGAAAGATGAAAGGTGTTTTCATAAACTCCGTGGAGAGGGGACAAGGCAAAAATTATTTATAGCGGTCTTTCCATAGATGCAGCATCCGTTCCTGCAATTTAGCTTCCGCCGCATTCTCTTGGGCATGCCAGATTCTTTTGTTACGAATGTCGTCGGGTAAAAATTGCTGTTCCACGAAATGCCCCTGATAGTCATGTGCATACTTATAGTCCTTGCCGTACCCCAATTCTTCCATAAGTTGGGTAGGCGCATTACGCAAGTGCAACGGTACAGGCAAATTCCCGGTTTGCCGTACGAGCTGCAAGGCATCATTGATACCCTTATAAGCCGAGTTGCTTTTCGGACTGGTTGCCAGATAGACCGTAGCCTCGGCCAAAGGGATACGCCCTTCCGGCCATCCTATCTTCATGACAGCTTCAAAAGCGGCATTGGCCAAAAGCAGTGCATTCGGATTGGCCAAACCTATGTCTTCACTGGCGGAAATGACCAGTCGCCGCGCAATAAACGAGGGGTCTTCCCCACCTTCTATCATTCGCGCCAACCAGTACAAAGCGGCGTCCGGATCGCTCCCCCGAATACTTTTGATGAAAGCCGATATGATGTCATAGTGCAATTCTCCACCCTTATCGTATGCCAACGGGTTTTGCTGAAGCCTTTCGGCTACGACTGCGTCCGTGATAACCACTTGGTCCGTTCCGTCAGCCTCTACCACCAGTTCAAGAATATTCAGCAGCTTGCGGGCATCTCCTCCGCTATACCGGAGCATGGCATCCGTTTCGCGAAATTCGATATGTTTCGTTTTCAGTATGATATCTCTTTCCACAGCCTTGTGCAGCAATTCCAGCAGGTCGTCTTTCGTCAGACTTTTCAAGACATACAACTGGCAACGGGACAAAAGCGGACGTATGACCTCGAAAGACGGATTTTCCGTCGTGGCTCCGATCAGCGTGACCGTTCCCTGCTCCACAGCGCCCAAGAGAGAGTCCTGCTGGGATTTGCTGAAACGATGGATTTCGTCAATGAAAAGAATCGGACTGGCCTGGGTAAAGAAACGGTTGTTCCGCGCCTTTTCTATCACCTCGCGAACGTCCTTCACACCACTTGTTACCGCGCTCAGCGTGTAAAACGGCGTTTCGAGCCTGTGGGCAATGATTTGCGCCAAAGTCGTTTTACCGACACCCGGCGGTCCCCATAAAATAAATGAAGAAATACGACCCGAATCTATCATCTTACGTAAAACGGCATCCGGACCGACCAAATGCTTTTGTCCGATGTAATCGTCCAGCGTTTGCGGACGTAATCTTTCTGCCAAAGGTGCTGCCATGTCAAATCCTCCTTAAAAGTCAAACTGCAATACGAATCTCACGCCGTTCTTCTTGGCATTGGGTGCGTTCAGATAATTCAACCGGCGTACGTAGTCCACACGAAGTATCTTGAAGATATTGTGAATACCCACATTCAGTTCCATATAGGGAGTGTCCCCCATTACGAAACTGGTCGGTTGTCCGTTCCGTGACGGGAACTCGAACAAATCGCTTTGATTCCCTTGTTTAAATGGGTTGTTCTTGTCCGTCAACGTGCCGTAAAGCGTCTTGAAACCTATCACCTCACGCCATTTCAGATGTTTGAGTAAGGGTATCCGGTTGAACAGCTTGCCGCTCAAATCCCATTGCACGTCCAACGAGACGAAACGGTCGTTCATGAATTCCATGTTGTTAATCATATTGAACATGCTGCGCTGTATGATATATGAATTATTCGCCGCAGGCGTAATCAACAACGGAAACGGTACCCTGTTCCATTGCGCTCCCGCACGACCGTAAATATCAATGCGCCCGTATGAGTTTAACCAGAAACGCTTTGTCACGGACAGTTCCGTGTAGTTGGAAGCATAGTCCCCTCCCAAAACATCTTTGAAGCCGGTCGTGTGCATTAACGTGTAAATAGGATAATTGTGGTTGACCGGATGACGTCTTTGTTTCGTGACTACCACCTTTTCGCCCGGCGCGTAACGCAAACTCAGTGTCGCCTCGCTTTGCGTCAGTTCCGGCACTATTTGTCCGCCCAGCGTACGATAGAACAGCGTGCCTGTCGGGTTTTGAGTGATATGGCGCAATTGTGCCGTAATTCCGAAATGGTTGTCGAATTCATATACATAACGTATGTTGTATTGACGGAAATAAGACATTTGGTCGATGGTCTGCGTCTTGAGCGACGTGAACACATTGTCTTTGTCCGTAGGCAACATGGCATCTGAGGGAGCCATTACGTCGTAACGGGTAGAAATCGCTATCGAGTTTCGCGGAAACTCTTCCGGCGAATATTGTTTCTTCAAAAACGAATACTCCACTTCTCCTTCGTATTTCCATTTCTTGTCCCGTACTCCGTATGCCGCATATCCTTTCAGGAAGAGATGAGGGCTCAGATTGGCCGTGGTCTGCGCACTGGCCCGGAAACGTACCTTATCTATAAAATTGGACGAAACGACCGTGTTGACCGGCCCGAAATCCACATAATTCTTTTTTCCCGGAGGCGAAGTCTCCACGTAGTTTTCCACGAAGGCCCGGACAATCCAAATCACCCATCCGAAGCCTTTCTGCTATTATGTCCGAGCAAAAGCC
>ERZ809224.1644-NODE-1644-length-15792-cov-9.221707_pt1 | contig 15792 bp, 12 predicted proteins | sample MGYA00520513_ERZ809224 | MGnify/ENA primary metagenome ERZ809224 (study PRJEB31576, sample SAMEA3212658) | Homo sapiens | biome: human-gut; feature: human gut; material: fecal | place: Sweden | collected 2012 ...
ATTTTGACCCCTATGATACACGGATTGCTTCGCATTTCATGCTCTCGCAATCCTAAAACACCTCAAATTCGCTCATTTTTCTACGAAAAATGGCTACTTTTCGGTGTTTTGCGGGTCAATAAGTCATGCTTTTTCATGCAAGCATGAAACGCATGACCTTTTGACCCTAGTATCAAATCATAAAAGGAGCTGCCTTATCTCTCCTCTGTAAGGCAGCCCTTCTGCTTTGTATCAATACAAAATCAGTCTCCAAAGCTAATGCCCATCAGCTTGGCCTCTTCAATGATCTGGTCCTTTGGCGATACCGTCTTCAGCTTTCCGGCCACCTCTGAAAGCGGCACCTTCTTCATCTTGCCATTCACGATACCGACCATATAGCCATACTCCTCGTCGAGGATCATCTTCGCTGCGGTCACACCGATCCGGGTAGAAAGTACACGGTCATACGGACACGGGCTGCCGCCGCGCTGTGTATGGCCCGGTACGGTGATCCGCACCTCCGGCCCGTTTGCTGCCTGAATCTCTTCCGCGATCTCGTAGGCTACCGACGGATATTTCTTTGCTTCGAGCTTCTTTTTATAATCCTTCTTGCTCAGCTTTGCGTCTGCCTTGGAAATCGCACCCTCCGCGACTGCAATAACTGTAAAGCCCTTTCCGGCCTTCGTCCGACGGTCGATCGCTTCGATAACCTTTTTAATGTCATACGGTATCTCCGGGATCAGAATGATATCCGCGCCGCCTGCGATTCCTGAATACAAGGTCAGCCAGCCAACCTTATGTCCCATGACCTCTACGATAAAGACGCGGTTGTGAGAAGCAGCCGTCGTATGGATACAGTCGATCGCATCGGTCGCAATATTCACAGCACTGTAAAATCCAAATGTCATGTCAGTTCCGTAAATATCATTGTCGATCGTCTTCGGCAGGTGGATGATATTCAGCCCTTCCTCACGCAGCAGATTGGCCGTCTTCTGCGTACCGTTTCCGCCAAGAATGACCAGACAGTCCAGTCGGAGCTTGTAATAGTTCTGCTTCATCGCCTCGACCTTATCCAGCCCCCGCTCATCCGGCTCGCGCATGAGCTTGAACGGCTGTCTGGAGGAACCGAGAATTGTACCACCCTTTGTGAGAATACCTGAAAAATCGCGGGAAGTGAGCAGCCGGTAATCTCCATAGATGAGTCCCTTGTAGCCGTTCATAAATCCGTATACTTCCAGCTCATCCAGATTTGCAGAAAGCCCCTTTACCACACCTCGCATGGTTGCATTCAGCGCCTGACAGTCGCCGCCGCTCGTCAAAAGTCCTATTCTCTTCATATCCGCCACGTCCTTTTCTCATTTTTTATTTTCCCCTACAGTAAAATCCTCAGCCATATCTGTCACACCCTCTGCAGTTCTGCTGACGGTCCCGACAACGGGGTACAAACCATTTCACATGACTGGTGCATGTTTGAAAAATATCTTCCACAGATGTCATACGAAACATTCGATAAAAACAGTATATCCTATTTTTTTCTCTGCTACAACCTGTTTTTACGAACGCCTGCGGATTCGCAAACCTCATTTTCTCACCTGCGGCCGGAAGCCTTCAAAAATAAACGCATCGTAGTAAGGCTTTATTTTACGCAGCTCATCCGCCGATCGGACCGTCCACGCCACTGACGGACAGTGAAACCATTTTCGGCAGATATTTTTGGACAGCGCCTCTTTATCCCGGATGTCATACGCGATAAAATCCGGCTTTGCGAGAAAGTTCGTCAGCAGATGACGCGCGATAAGCTGCTGTGGATCATAGGTCCCCTCCTGCCGCTGGAAATTCATCGAGAGCTGTCCACGGCAAATCTCCGGACGGTGTCTGCGGTACCACAGAAGCGCGAACGGATTAAACGACTCCATCACATAGTTTCCCCTGTAATTTTTCAGAATCCCGTCTGCTTTCTCGCAAACATGTACGCCGAGATCCTCACATTTCATTTCCACGAGCAGCGGCACCTGCCCGTCCACCAGCTGCAGCACCTCCGCCAGGGTCGGAATAGCCTCTTTTGTACCGTCCAAGCGAAACTGCTTCAGCTCCTCTAAAGTAAAATCACGGATCTTCCCGGCTGCTGCGCATACCCGCTGCAATGTAAAATCATGAAAAACCACCGGCACATCATCTTTTGTCAGCTGCACATCCAGTTCAATCCCATAGCCTGCATGAACTGCCCGCCGAAATGCTGCAAGTGAATTTTCCGGTGCCTGCGCCTCCTTGCTGTGCAGCCCCCGATGCGCATAGTAAATGCCTTTCATCGCATTCGCCGTATGTCTCTTTTCCGGCCGGATCGCAAACAGATATGCCGCCGCTGCGCCGAGCACCCCGAATCTCCATTTATGTTTCATCGTTAATTACCCCTTATCAGTCATGATGATGTCAGGGGCAAAAGGTATTTTGCCCCCTATGATACACGGATTGCTTCGCATTTCATGCTTTCGCAATCCAACTGATGCCTACGAATTGCTCCCGCAATTCCGCAAACATTCGAAATCCGCTGATTTACTACGTAAATCGCTACTTTCTCATGTTTGGCGGGTCCCAAGTTCAAAAGCCTTATCATGCAAGCATGAACGGCTTTTTGGCCTTTTGACCCTGACATTATCATCTTATTATACCACAGATGTCAATTTCTAACCTCCATGTCTTCTGTCTGTCAATTTTTCTTCCCTGTTGACAGCCACAGACGTACGTCCTATAATAGGGGGCAGTTGAATAGCGACAGAATGTCCATACCAGACAAAACAGGGCAAGGAGGCACTGAATCATGCTTCCCTGCCCTGTTTTTCTTTTTCGCATTCTCTGCCTTCAGCAATATTCCGGAGGATTGATACAGCTCTCAATGTACTCCAGCAGCTGGTTCAGCCCGAAGACCGGAACTCCTGCAAGCTTCTGGATCAGCCCGGTAAACGGTGCCAAATTCGTGCACTCCAGCACAATCGCCCCGGTATCCGGATGCTCCCGCATGTGGCGCAAAGTCAGTTCTTCTACACATTCCTTTAATGTGCCGAGATCCTCTTCCACATGGTCTCCAATAAACAGGTTGCTGAACGGTGAATCTGCCTGCATACCGGTCACGGCTACCGGAATATCCTTCGAAGACCACCCGGCCTGAAGAAAATATTCCTCATTCAGTACCTGTGGATTCTCTGTAAAGATCCCGATGGTGGAATGACGGTTCAGCATGGCGCGCAGCATCGGAACAAGCAGAAGCGTAGAGGTAAATACCGGAATGTGGACAGCATCTGCCAGCCGCTGCTGATAGCCCGCCAGAAAGCTGCAGCTCGTAGTGATGGCCTTGCAGCCCTCGGCCTCCAGACTTTTGGCCGCTTCCAGAAACGGAAACAGCAGCTCCTTTTCAATATTTTTCTCCGTGATGGGACCCTTGGTAATATTCCGGACCGTGCGGTAACGGACATGGGTGCGAAATGTATTCGCGTTTCCGATATCCCCGATGATCCGCGGGAACCGCGTATCCAGCATTAAAATACCGATGTCCTGTCCATAGTTTGTATAACCACCGATGATTTTCATTTTTCCTCCTGTCCGCCCGCATTTTCCATAAATGGTATGTGGTACATCTTCATTATTTTGTGATAGATTAGCACGTTGATTTTCAAATGTCAATCACAAAACAAAAATTTGCAGGGCAGAAGGCAGGATCCAAAGGAGGTATCCGTATGAAACGAACGATCTTAATCACCGAACCCGTCAACCAGAAGGGCATTGATCTCTTAAAAGAGCAGGGCTATGACGTGCGCATGGGCAGTGGCCCGCAGGAAGATACCCTCATCTCAGAGTGCTGCGACTGTGACGGCGCGCTCACCCGAAACGGTCAGTTCACCCGTCGCGTATTTGAGCACTGTCCGAAGCTGAAGGTCGTCTCCATGCACGGCGTGGGGGTCGACTGTATCGATGTTGACGCTGCCACTGATCTGAAAATCCAGATTACCAACGCCGCAGAATCCAACCAGAGCTCTGTGGCAGAATATACGATCGGACTCATTTTAATGCTCGCGAAAAAATCCATCCGGTACAACAATGGCATGAAGGACGGGGAAACCAGTCAGGTCCGGACCATGTACGGGATGGATGTCCAGGGCAAAACGCTCGGAATTATCGGTATGGGAAATATCGGAAGCCAGGTAGCTAAAATGGCTGCCTTTGGTCTGCACATGAATGTCATCGGCTACAACCGCCACATCACCGGCACCTGCCAGACCGAATACGGTACGCTCTCCGGAAATCTGCAGGAGGTCATCTCCTTGGCCGATTTCCTCTCCCTGCATCTGCCGGGCGGCAATGCAACCCGCCATTTCATCGGTGCAAAGGAGCTTTCATATATGAAGCCTACCGCCTATCTGATCAATACCGGCCGCGGCGAAGTCGTCGACGAAACAGCTCTGATCGACTGCCTGAAGAACGGCCGGATCTGCGGAGCTGCCCTGGATGTCTTTGAAGGGAATCTGCCCTCCAAAGACAATCCACTGCTTTCCATGGACAATGTCATCGTCACCCCGCATACGGCAGCCTTTACAACAGAGGCACTGGAGCGCATGTCCTATCAGGCCGCACTCGGTATTGTCGAGGTGCTTGAGGGACGTCCCATCTCCTACCCGGTCAATCAGCTACACAACTCTTTTGAGGAAAATAAACATATTCAGGCAATCATGAACTGTTATCGTTATGAATTTCAGCGGGGATAATGCTCTGTCCGGCTCCTCACCAGTACAGCATACAAAAATTAACTGGACTAATAACGCAGAATGAATTTTCATTCTGCAAAGAAGAAAAACGCAGGCGTAGCGGGCTACGTCAAGTTTTTCTGATGTCGCAGATGAAAATTCAGGCAAGTTATGTGGTACAGTTATTTGCAGTATGATGTACCAGCTGCACAAATTCTTCTGCCACACGGGAAAGCGGCCGTGCCTTGTTCCACACCAGCACATAGGTTGCCGTCACAGACGGCTCTGTCAGCTTCCGGATACAGATCTCCCCTGCGGTATCGAGTTCTCCTGCCGCTGCCGGAAAAATTGTAATTCCGACTCCCTGTCGGGTCAGCTCATAGGCATTCAGCATATGGGCGATCCGACAGCGCACGATCGGCTTTTTCCCGGTATCCCGAAACCAGCTGTTGATCTCCTCCAGACGGGATTCCCGTGACGGAATGATCAGCTCATAGGGCAGCAGCTCCTCCAGCCGCACCGGCGCACCGTCTGCACAGGCCAGCGGATGATGTGCCGGGATCATTGCTACCCACGGTTCCTGATAGACGGAAATGGATTCCACGCCCTCTGCATTGTGCGGCTCTGCAATAATCGCGAGGTCACATAATCCTTTCATCACACGATTCACGACATCATCTGAATTTCCATTCCACATGTTGTAGGTAACGTGCGGATAAACCCGGTGAAACTCTGCAATCCACTCAGAAAACAGCCGCGGCGCATATCCTTCCACTGACGCCAGATAGAGCGTTCCCTGCAGCCCGTGCTCCATCTCCCGGATATCCTCCGACGATTTTTTCACCAGCTCTAAAATCTGCTGCGCATACTGCCGGAAAAGCACTCCCTCCTCCGTCAGCTGCAGGGCATGCGGCTTTCGGATAAAAAGCTTCGCGTCCAGCTCCGTCTCCAGCTCTTGGATCTGCCTGCTAAGTGGCGGCTGTGCGATATGCAGCCGTTCCGCCGCCCTTGTAAAATTCATTTCCTCCGCAACTGCAAGAAAATAGCGGATATGTCGAAGCTCCATGATAATCTCTCTCCTCCCAGTTATTCAGGAATGTCTGTCGTACAGTTATCCTCAACACTACATGACTATGCGAATTCCTGTCCGTATTTCTTATACGCGCAGTACCATACCTGACAGGTATCGCAATACCTTTATTATATATATTTCACATTTTCCCGTCAATCTGCTATCATACAGTTATCAAAGAAATACAGATTCAAAAGAAGCACCGAATCTGCTGCTAACACATCACACACAGATGCTCAAAGGAGGTATCGCTATGAAGAAACTTGCAATGATCAGAGAATTTATTGAGGAGTATTATAAGAGCTTTTCCGCTTCCTACCGTGGATAATCAGCCGCGGAGAATATGAGGTAAGAAATGAGTACAATTGATGCAGAACAGTGAGAGGGATACCGACAATGAAATGTGACGGTATCCCTCTTCTTATATAGACTATAAACAATTTTATCTAGCACAAAGCCTTAATGTCTCTCACAATAACTGAGTGACTCACTTAAACTCCTTTTACTACAATTCTGCGATATTTGTCATGGCTTCCGTTCTGCATAGAAACGCCTACTGAACCGCGCAGATACGGGCGTTCTTCATCTGTCACCTTCAAAATTTCCTTATCATCCATAATCACAGAAATCGTATTTCCGACCGCTTTTACGGTAATCGTATATTCCGTTCCATTTTCCCATGCATATGGAGCTTCCGCAAGCACGCGATAACCATTATCATTTTTCAGAATCGCAATCTTTCCATCCGGAAGCAGCCCGGCAGCGTAGGAACGGATCGCACCCTGTACACGTACATTTACCATATGATTTGCACCGGTCAGCGGAGTAAAGGTAAATTCCGCACTGTAATCCTCCCAGTCATGACGTCCGGTATACGCCTCTGCGAAATCCGCGCACGACAGATGCAGCTCGCCATCCTCAAGATACATCAGCCCCTTCAGCTTTGTAAACTGGCTGATCTCCCGATGCAGCCCGGTCCATACTTCTTCCTGCTCCCTGGCAAATTCAACAGAATAGTCCGGCGCGCCCTCCGCATACAGATCATCAATCATACCGACAAAGTCTATTTCTCCCATATGCGCACCATCCACATGGAAGCAAATGCCGACTTCTTCTAAAAGTCCGCCCTCTAATGCAGGAATCTGATATTCCAATGTCTTCCACTCACCTTTTTTCAATTCCTGCTTTTTACTCTCATAAATCATTCCACTGCGGAGTTCTTTTACATACAGACTTACCTGCGCCTCATCCCCATACACTGGAATATAAGCACTCGCATGAAGCACCTGTCCCGGATAGACAAGCGGAGAAAAACTCGGATCATATCGGCTGTCACTAAAATCCTTTGGCTGATAGTAGGTTCTCTTATATATATAAATATTTTCACCCGGCTTTACCGGTTTTGCCACAAACTTCAGCGAACGACTTCCCGTTGCCGCTGTCTCATCAGTATTGGTGATAGAGGTTTCGTATTTTTTTCGTCCACCATCATCTAGGCTGTCGACGCGAACATGAATTGCATGCGTAGATCCCGGGAATTCAAAGTGGCAGCTGTCAATCCGCTTTTCTGCAATCTCGCCCCACGGCTCCGGCATTTTCTCACCGGCTACCGCATAGGCCAGTTTTGCGATATAGACTGCGCCAAATGGAATATCCATCAGATTTAAGGAACCAATGACACTTGAGCATGCGAGAAAATCATTGATCGGCTTTCTCCATTTTTCATATTCGATACCTTCCAGTCCATTGCGAACGCCCATGATTGTCGCCACATTTCCGACGTTGCAATCGGTATCCCAGCCACACATGTTGCAGACACTCAACGTTCTGGAAAAATCCCCTTCTCCGTAAAGCAAAGAAAGAATCATCACTGCAATATTCGGAATGATGTGACAGATTCCCGGATACTTGTCATATCCAAAGTTCTCAAAAATGTACCGGAAGCAGTCATGCCAGTTTTCCGGGTGCGCATCATAAAATTCCATAACCTTACGCACAACTCTCGTATACTCACAGTCTGCCGGAATATAGGAAAGTCCTTTTTCGATGATTTTCCGGATATCTTTTTCGATAAACGCGTAACTGATGCAAACTGCCACGAAAATCCCACCGTAAATTCCGTTTCCTCCATGCGTCACACTCGCCGCTTCTTTTGCAAAACGGGCAGCCTGATCCGGATTGCCAGGACTTACAAGTCCCCACGTATCGATAAATATCTGTCCACCGATCTGCTCTGCCGTCGTATGTCCATTCTGTTCAATGCTTCCGCTCATCGGTGCCGGAATTCCGTTTCGTAGGTTCAGATATGCCGTATGCTCAGTGGAAATTCCGTAGCCGCCCCACCAGAAGAAACCGTGCTCAAACGGAGCATAATTCAGAAGTGCCTCAGCCACATCCTGTGCCTTCACATCATAGCCATGTCTTCCATCTTCCAGTGCCTTTAAGAAAAACAGTGGGCCGTTGCTGTCATCATCTGCTGCAAACTCATGATAATCTACCGGATAATGATCCAGCTCTCCGTAAATATTTCTAATTTGCTCGTACGTCCAGCCCTCGATCGGTGCTCCATAGCGAATACCGATGATCTTCGCCAGCCAGCCCGCATAAATTTTTTCGATAAATTCTGCTCTCATTCCTTTTTCACCCACCAGAAAATCTGTTTGTCCTTTCTTCAAATATACCATTATTATAATCAATCCCTATTTGCTTGTATATAGGCTTCTTCCAATATAAATAGATATTCATTTAGTACTCCGCGCACCTGAAGCAGAGAAATGCTTATTCTGCGTTCAAAACTGAAAAACTGCCCGAAAGTAAAACCTCCGGGACAGTCCCATCATTTTTATATCAGCTTTTCTACGGCATACCGCAGCGTCGTATCCTCTCCGACATTACCAGGAAAGATCACATACGGGATACCCGGGAACTTACTCTCCGCGCCTGTCTGCCAGACCGGAATACCCGGCTCAATCTGTCCCAGCACATTTGCCCGCTTTACGCCAAGCGCCTTCGTCCCAACATCACTCGAAGTGATTCCTCCCTTTGCGATAACAAATTTGGGGATGACTGACAGCCCTCCGACCAGTGACTGTACTGCATCAGAAATACGGACGGAAAGTCGAAGCTCATCCTCTTTATTGCCGGTATCTGCCGTGACCAGCGCTCTACTCGTATAGCAGCAAACGGTTTTCCCATCGCGAATCCATGCTTCCTCAAGCGCAAGACACCGCTCCACCTCTTTTTCCAGCCCGCCTGCCACTGTCACTTTTGTTGCATCCAGCTCTACAAACCTGATATCCGAAAGCTGTTTCAGCGCCTCCAGCTGTCTGGTCGTCTTTTCCGTATGAGAGCCGACTACAATAATTCCGCCATGCAACTCATTTGTACGAACCATCTGCTCTCTTTCAAGCAGAGGCTGATCTGAAACGCCACCCATCACCTTTACAATCGCGGCAGCAGTTCGGAACATAAATACCTTTCCCTTTGCCATTGCCCGATACAAGGCAACGCAAAATACCTTCAAATCTGCATAATCTACTGCATTCACAATGATTTTATTAAATCCCTGCACATGCAGAAGCTTCTGCTCGATCTCATCAATTGCCATCCGATGAATTTCATCCAAAGAAATACAAACGACATTTCCGGCCGGATATGCACCCTTCGTCTTTTCTTCCACATACTCCGGCATAGTCGCCGCCCGATAACCAAACGTCTTATCTTTCGCGAACTCTGTCTCATTTGCCGGAATCAGCTCATTTCCATAACGCACATAATGGACATCGTCAATGGTAAATCTTCCACCCTCTTTAAAAAACGGACACAGGATTTCTCCGTCAATAATACAACCGGTATTTTTCTCATAATTTGTCCTGAGGATCTCGGTCTCTAACGGGTAATGTCCGCGCAGGGTGCTGTCGCTTCTGCTGATGAAAATATATTCTTTTCCAAGCTCCTTCGCCACCGCGTCCACATTTGCTGCAATCTCATTATGTGCCAGCGTTGTCTCATCCTGTGTAAAGCCTCTGGAATTAGTCAGTATATAAAATAAATTGTTTTTCTCCTGAAAGCCCTGCCGGATACTGTCCTTCGTCCAGTCTGTGTAGACCGAAATATCATGAACTGTCTGCACACCGGTTGGATCATCATCTAACACGACGATCTTTTTCTGGTTTGCAGATATCTCCTTCTGAAGAAGCTGATCTATTTTCGTCTCATCAATTTTTGCATAGGTGGTCAAAACATCTGTGCTCAATGCCATTTTCCGCACCTCCGTCAGTTCTTCTTTTCTACCTTCACATCCGCCAGTGCTTCAAAATACTGCACGATTCCGCCATGATCATCGCCCATATGTCCATGAAGCTTTAAGGTCTGTAAAATCTCATACAGCTGTGCAGTATATGGAATCGGAACATCAATCGTATGCGCGGTCTCTACTACATTTTTGATATCCTTATGATTGATCCGAATCGGTCCGCCCGGCTTGAAATTTCGCTCCAGAATCATCGGAATCTTCGCATCCAGCACTGCACTTCCGGCAAGTCCGCCCCGAATCGCATCATATACCTTTTCACAGTCGACCCCTGCTTTCGCAGCAAAGACAAATGCCTCAGATACGACCGCGATCGTATTATTTACAATAATCTGATTTACCAGCTTTGCCACACTGCCGCTTCCGGAATCTCCGATTAAAAGCGCTGAAGATCCAAGAATGTCAAAACACTCCTTCATTGCGTCAAAATGTGCCTGCTCGCCTCCCACCATAATGGCCAGTGTCCCCGCTACTGCACCCGGTTCTCCACCAGATACCGGTGCATCAAGAAATCCAACCCCTATCTCCTTCAGCTTTGTATAACACTCTCTGGATTCTACCGGCGTTACAGAACTCATATCACACACGATGCTTCCCGGCTGAATTGTTGATGCAACACCGTTTTCTCCGAACAAAATCGCTTTTGTGATTGCTCCATTTGGTACCATGATAATAATCTTATCACATTGTGTGCCAATCTCTGCATAGCTGCCTTCTTTTCCGCCTGCAGCTACTACATCCTTTACCGCTTCCTGATTCAGATCAGAAACAATAACCTCTGCGCCTGCCTGTAACAGATTCTTTACCATAGGACGACCCATAATGCCAAGACCGATAAATCCAATTTTCATATGTATTATCCAACCCTTTCCAGTTCTTTGCTGTAATTCACGACTTCATCTATTGTCGGAATCGAAGACTGTGCACCTTTTCTTGTCACTACAATCGCAGATACACGGTTTGCAAATTCTGCTGCTGCTTCGAGTGATTCCCCATTCAGAAGCATTGCAGCCAACGCTGCTGTAAAGGAATCTCCTGCTGCCGTCGTATCAACCGCCTTTACTTTGCATGCAGGAATCCGAATTTCTTCTCCTGACTCTGGATTGATGTATACTCCATCACCACCAAGCGTCACAAGCACATTTTTCACACCGCGTGCCTTTAACACCTGTGCTGCTTCGGTCAGATGCTTTTGTGCTTCCGCAATTCCGGTCAGCATACCAAGCTCTGTCTCATTTGGTTTTACAATATCTACATATTCATACAGCTCTTCCGGAAAATGCTCCGGCACCGGTGCCGGATCCAGAATCACTGTCTTGCCAAGCGATTTTGCAAGCTTCGCCGCATAGCATACCGTATCAAGCGGAATCTCCAGCTGTAAAATCATAATCTCGCACTGCTCGATCAGTTCCCGGTTTGCTTCAATATCCTCCGGTCGAAAAGCAGAATTTGCTCCTGGTACGACTACGATGCTGTTATTACCACTTTTGTTCACCGTAATAAACGCAGTGCCTGTATTCTGCCCTTCTTTCTTTAAAAGTCCACCTACCTCAACGCCCGCTTCGGAAAGGCTTTTCAGCTGAAGCGCTCCATAATCATCATCACCAATTGCGCCAAGCATTGCAACATCTGTACCAAGTCTTCCCGCTGCACACGCCTGATTTGCACCCTTTCCGCCCGGTACAAGTGTCATGCCATCACATAAAATCGTTTCTCCTTCAGCCGGCATATGATCCACATTCATAACCATATCCACATTCAGGCTGCCTACCACCAAAATCTTTCCCATATTTGTATCATCCTTTCACACTTCCTGCAGTAATACCCTCAACAAAATATTTCTGGAACGGGAGGAACAGACAGATCGGAATTCCTGCCGATACAAGCGAGGCTGCAAAAATATACGTCCACTGAATCGCCCGTTCTCCGCTGAAAGCACTGATTGCGATCTGGATCGTGCGGATCTCCTTTGATCTCGCTACGAGCAACGGCCACATATAGGAGTTCCACTGATTCATGAATATCATAAGGCCTGCTGTAATAAAAATCGGAACAGAAATCGGCATAATAATCCGGAAGAAAATCCTTGGCCAAGAAGCGCCGTCTACACGGGCTGCTTCAATCAGGGCTACCGGAATGTCCTTAAAGAACTGAATGAACAAAAATGCAACCAGTCCATCCGCAATTGCCGGAACAATCATTCCTGCGTAAGTATCTACCATCTTCATTTTATTCGCAACATCATAAAGCGGAATTGCAATTGATTCAAACGGAACCATAAAAGAAATCAAAACCAATCCATACAGAATCTTTTTTCCTTTAAACTCAAAGCAAGTGAATGCAAAACCCGCAATGGAATTCACCAGACACCCAAAGAAAATCGTACATGCAGTAACAATTACCGTATTTAAGATCGGACGCCAGAACTCATATTTTGTAAAAATAATGACATAATTTTCAAATGTTACTTTCGTCGGAATCAACGCTTTAAATGAGAATGGAAACATACTCTGAAAAAGATCTTCCTGCGTTCTTAAAGATGCTGACAGGCAGAAAATGATCGGAAACAGCGACACAATTACCATGACAATCAGCACAATATAAATCAGAATTTTTGAAACAATACCCTTTTGTCTTATTGTCATTTTTATGCCTCCTTCTCTGTCATAAATTTATTCTGAATCACACAGACACCTACAACGATCACAAGTAAAATCGTTACAATGCAAGCCTGTCGCTGACGATTAGAATATACAAACGCCGATTTGTACGCCTCATACATAAGCAGATTGGTGCTACCCTGCGGGCCACCCTCTGTCGCAATCTGTACCGGCGCAAACAGCAGGAAGTTTGCCGTCGTGTTGGCTACCAACACAAACAGTGAGGTGTTTTTCAGAAGCGGGATTGTAATACGGAACAGCGTACTGAAAAATCCAGAACCATCCATCTTCGCGGATTCATAAACCGAAAGATCAATACCCTTTAAGCCAGCGAGGAAGAACATCATCCAGTAAGCGCATCCGCGCCAGGATGAAATCAGGATAATGGACAGCAATGCCCAGTTTTTATCAATTAAAAATCCGATTGGCTTTACTCCAAAAATGCCAAGGATACTGTTTACAACACCATTATTTACATTCAGCAGCATCTGCCAGATAACGGTAGATACGCTCAAAGATACACAAAATGGAAGATACAGCATGGTACGAATACCTTCAATTCCTTTGATATGTGCATTCACCAGCATTGCCATAATAAAGGAAACGATAATCTGTACCGGAATGATAATTATGTTAAACTTTAATGTTACTTTTAAAGAACTCCAAAAGGTTTTATCTGCAAACAAAAATTTGTAATTGTCAAGTGTCACTGCTCCATCCTTGGACAGAAATGCCTGAACGACACTGATAATAATCGGATATATCTTAAAAACACAAATCAAAATTACCGTCGGCGCTACCAGAACATATGGGAGCCACTTATTTTTAATATGTATTCCGCCCATGTAATGATGTCTCCTTTCCTTACTCTGCCCATTTCTGAGCGCTTCTTTTTCTCATTACTCCTCTTTTACCCTTTAGAAAAGGCGGCAGCCGCTCGGGCGCCGCCTTCTGTTCAGTTTCTGCGTTTTACTGCTTATAAGATGCCACTGCAGAATCAAACTGCTCTACGGCGTAGTTTAAGGTATCCTCTACATCTGCACCATTTCTGACATCTTCCCATGCCTGATCCAGAATTGTGGAATACTCTCCGAATACCGGCGTAACGGCACGCGGATATGCAGTGTTTGCTGCCTCGTATGCTGCGATCTTCATGTCCTTAGTTGCATTTTCATCGTTTGTAATCTCTTCCTGCTTGTCAAGACGGCTCGGAACATCGCCATTGATGCTCAGCCACATATCACTTCCCTCACCAAGTGTGAAGTACTTGATAAACTCAGCTGCTGCATCCTTGTTTTCAGACTGGGAATTGATACCAAAGTACCAGCTACCGGTAGAGGTTGCCACCTTATCCTCATAGCCCTCGAAGCACGGAGCGTAGGTGCAGTCAATCTCATCATCACAGGTCATACCCGTTCTTGTCCAAGTTCCGCCAATCATGAATACCATCTTTCCGGAATAGAACATATCTGGAAGCTGATCTGCGTCATATCCTCTGGATGCGATACCATCATTTACAAGACCCTGATACCAGGTCATTGCCTTGATCCACGGCTCTGTATTTACAACGCCGTCAAGAGAATATCCATCTTCGCTGATGTTGGCTCCGCCCATGGAGTTCGGAAGCATGTTCATCTGGTAAATACGGCTTACCTGCTGGAAATCCAGTCCGATAATCCCTTTGCTTCCATCCGGATCCAGTGCTTCCTGAGCCTGTTTTGCCATATCTGCCACCTGCTCGTAGGTCAGGCGATGCTCTGCATCATTTTCCGGAAGCTCAATTCCAGCCTCCTCCAGTAAGGTCTTATTGTAGTACAGCTCCTGACAGGATGTATTCTCCGGTGCTGCATACATGGTATCTTCCCATACACCTGCTGTATAGGATGCCTCATCCCATTTTGCCTTGTCTTCATCGGTGAAATACGGATCGAGCGGCTCAAGATATCCGCTGGAGCCATACTTTGATACATAAGTCACGTCAACACTCATAACATCAAAGTCTGCATTTCCCGATGCGCTCTTTGTCTCGATAACCTCAAACAGATCGTTGAAAGAATAGAACTCTGCTTCCACATGAATTCCTGTCTCTTCCTCAAACTTCTCCAGAATCGGGACGGTAAGTCCTTCCCACCCCGTCTCTCCAGCACCCTGTGATACCCAACGGATTGTCGGCTTATCCTCTTCTGCAAAGCCTGTCATTGTCATGCCTGATGTCATGCCGGCTGCCATCGCCGCCGTCAGCCCAAATGCTACCATTTTTCTGTACTTCATACTATGTTCTCCTTTTCTTTTTTATATTTATATCATTTACTTTTTCAGTTTTTCAAATAAGTCTGCGAACAGATTGTCACGCTTGATGTGGTATACATATTTGATAAAATGACGATTGTTATCAAAGGCATACCTGTCATCATACTCCGGAATCGGACTATGAATCAGACAATCCTCTTCAAAGTCACCGTCCAGCAGCCATGCCACCGCTGTTACATCCCAGATCGGTCTTGTCCAGGTAGAACCACCATAGCAGGCACGTGCCTCCTCGGTCGTCACATCAATCAGGTAATCACAAAGCTTGTTCTTCCCTCTCAAGTGATACTCCAGCTCCGGTCCGCTTGTCGTAAATGCAGATACGACACCCATACACGGAAGCTGTACAAGCGGCACGCCGCATCCAAATACAATTCTTGCACCTGCCACATCCTGATACAGGTTAAACTCCTTGTTGTTCGGCCAATTCAGTGCATGTCCGCCCAGCCAGATCAGTACAATACGATCTCTGATCGCCGGATTCATTATCAGCGCAGAGGATACATTCGTAATGGCACCGATCGCAATGACATACAGTGGATGCTCCCCCGTATAATTCATAGCTCTTTCTGCCAGATCCTTTGCCGCATCTGAAATCACCGGCTCTGTCTCAGACGGCATATATTCCGTCGATCCGCGATAAACGACCTGCTTCAGATCCTCACGTTCCAGCAGGGTAAGAACATTCATGATCTCCTGATAGCTCTTCTCCATGCCATCTGCCGG
>ERZ809224.1651-NODE-1651-length-15769-cov-5.624093_pt1 | contig 15769 bp, 10 predicted proteins | sample MGYA00520513_ERZ809224 | MGnify/ENA primary metagenome ERZ809224 (study PRJEB31576, sample SAMEA3212658) | Homo sapiens | biome: human-gut; feature: human gut; material: fecal | place: Sweden | collected 2012 ...
CTTTTCTTTTGCAGGCGTTTTCTTTTTCAAATAAAAAGAAAATGCCGAAATGCGGGTAGTATATATCGTTTGATTATGGTGTGTAGCGAAGGTAGAAACCAGTTAGCAACAATTCAGCCTTCCTATAACTTTGTATCGGCTTCGCCGATATCGGACAGCCGCAAGGGCTGTCCCTACGAAGTACGCGGTCTAAAATTTGTGCGGATTTTGAAAGGCGAACGAAGTTCGCCCCTACGGTCTGCAAAACGGGCTTTTTCGAAGATTTCGTGCCGCTCACGCGGCAGCGGTGCGTCGAGTCGCCGCACCCTACAAGCTACATATCAATAAAATTGTGCGGATTTCGCGACAAATCTCTGTTTGTCAAACCGATAAAAAGGAGCCGTCATTTTTGACAGCTCCTATACATTAATATATATTATATTATCTCTCGTCGGTCAGCGTTGCCGCCATGACAGCCTTTATCGTGTGCATGCGGTTCTCCGCCTCGGTGAAAACAACGGACTGTGCGCTCTCGAACACCTCGTCAGTGACCTCCATTGAGTCGCGCCCGAACTTTTCGCCCATCTCCTTGCCTATCGTCGTTTTCATGTCGTGATAAGAGGGCAGGCAGTGCATGAACACAGCGTTCGGCGATGCCTTTGCCATGAGCTCGGAGTTGACTTGATAGGGCGCGAGGTCATTTATGCGCTCCTCCCAGACTTCGACAGGCTCGCCCATCGAGACCCACACGTCGGTGTATATCACATCGGCGTTTTTTACTGCCTCGTCGGGGCTTTCGCAGAATTTTATCTCAGCGCCGGTCTGCGCGGCAATCTCCATGCAGGTGTCAATAAGCGCCTTGTCTGGGAAATATTTCTTCGGCGCGCAGGCGGTGAAGTTCATGTCCATCTTTGCGCAGCCGACCATGAGCGAATTGCCCATGTTGTATCTGGCGTCGCCCATGTAGACGAAGTTAATGCCTTTAAGACGCCCGAACTGCTCTTTTATCGTCAGAAAATCCGCGAGGATCTGCGTCGGGTGGAACTCGTTCGTCAGACCGTTCCAGACGGGGACGGTCGCATACTGCGCGAGCTCTTCGACTATCGACTGGCCGAAGCCGCGGTATTCAATGCCGTCATATATGCCCGAGAGCACGCGCGCCGTGTCGGCGATGCTCTCTTTTTTGCCTATCTGCGAGCCGGAGGGGTCGAGATAAGTCGTACCCATGCCGAGGTCGCGCGCCGCGACTTCGAAGCTGCACCTTGTCCTCGTGCTCGTCTTTTCGAATATCAGCGCAACATTCTTGCCGTCGCATATTTTGTGCGGTATGCCCGCCTTCTTCTTCGCCTTGAGAGAGGCGGCGAAGTCGATAAGATATTCAATCTCTTCGGGAGTGAAATCCAAAAGTTTCAAAAAATCTCTGTCTTTGAATGTCATGTTCAAGCCTCCTTGTCTGCACAGACTTCTTTTATAACGCCGACTGCCTGTTCGAGCAGCTCCATGGGAATGTTGAGCGCCGGGAGCAGCCTGACCTTGTCTTTTGCTTTGATAACGAGAACGCCCTTTTTCATGCAGGTGTTTATGACCTCGGAGGCGTCCTTTTCGGTCTTTATGCCGATCATCAGTCCGAGTCCTGAGACTTCTTTTATACCCGGTGCACCGCTGAGCTCTGAAAATATATATTCCGACCTCTCACGGACTCCGGCGAGAGTCTTTTCATCGAGCCTCGAAAGAATGTTTATCGCGCCGGCGCAGCATATCGGGTTGCCGCCGAAAGTGGAACCGTGGGAGCCGGGGGTGAGAACATCCTTTGTCTTTTCGCTGAACAGTGTAGCGCCGAGCGGCAGACCGCCCGCGAGTCCCTTTGCGGTCGATACGATGTCGGGGAATATGCCGTAGTTCATGTAGCTGTAGAGCTTTCCGCTTCTGCCGTTGCCTGTCTGAACCTCGTCGCAGATGAGCAGAATGTCGCGCTCGCGGCAGATTCTTTCGAGCGATTGGAGATAGTCTTTGTCGAGCGGCATAACGCCGCCCTCGCCCTGAACGACTTCGAGCATGACTGCGGCGCAGCGATTCTCAAAGAGAACTTTTTCAATCTTCTCGATATCATTTGGCTCAACATAGATAAATCCCTCGGTCAGCGGCAGGAAATCTTTGTGGAACACATCCTGCCCCGTTGCGGCGAGGGTGGTTATCGTCCTGCCGTGGAAGCTGTTTTTCAGTGTAACTATATTGTAGCAGTCCGCGCCGTGCTTCTCTGCGGCGTATTTTCTCGCCGCTTTTATTGCACATTCGTTGGCCTCCGCGCCGGAGTTCGAGAAGAAAACTTTTTTCATGCCCGTGCGGTCGCAGAGCATCTGCGCGAGCTTCACGCAAGGCTCTGTGTAGTAGAGGTTCGACATGTGCTGAATTTTGCCCGCCTGCTCGGTTATTGCTTTTATCCATTCGTCGTCGGCTATGCCGAAAGTGTTGACCGCTATGCCCGAGGACAGATCGGTGTATATCTTCCCCGCGTCGTCCCAGACCACGGAGCCCTTGCCGCCCTCGATGGTCAGCGGGAACCTCGCATAAGTTCCGGCTATGTATTCCTTGTCCTGCTGCTGTAATATATCCATTATATCTCCTTTTATGCCGTGAACATCGTGCCCATGCCTTCGTCTGTCAGCATTTCAATAAGTATCGAGTGCGGTATCCTGCCGTCAATAATGAAAACTCTGTGTACGCCCCATTTTATTGCGTTGATGCAGCATTCGGCTTTCGGAATCATGCCGCCGCCAATGATGCCGCTCTTTATGAGCGCGGGAACTTCGTCCGCCTTTATGACCGAGATGAGCGTGTCAGGGTCGTCCTTGTCCTGAAGAATGCCGCTTATATCTGTCATGGATATAAGGCTCTCCGCGTTGAGCGCGCCGGCTATCTTCGCCGCGGCGGTGTCCGCGTTTATGTTATAGACATTGCCCTCGCTGTCGCAGCCGACGGTCGAAACGATCGGGATATATCCCTTGTCGATAACGTCGAGTATCGGCTGGATATTTACATTTGTTATCTCGCCGACGAAGCCGAGCTTCTCGTCTTTCATCTTCGCTTCAATCATGTGGCCGTCTATTCCGGAGAGTCCCATCGCCTTGCCGCCCTTGTTTTCAACGAGGTTGACGAGGCTTTTGTTGACCTTTCCGGCGAGCACCATCTGCACTATATCGGCGGTCTCCTTGTCCGTGACGCGCAGACCGTTGACGAATTCACTCTTCTTGCCGGTCTTTTGGAGCATATCCGTTATCTCCGGGCCGCCGCCGTGAACCAGAACGACTTTTATGCCAATGAGCCAGAGCAGCACGATGTCGCGCATGACGGAATCTTTTAGCTTTTCGCTCGTCATCGCGTTGCCGCCGTATTTGACGACGACTATCTTGCCTGCGTAATCCTGTATATACGGTAGCGCGTGGACAAGAACCCTTGCGCGCTCCGCGTTTGAAATGTTCATATCTTTCCCTCCGTTTTTCGCAATCAGGTGCGGTAGTCTCCGTTTATCTTGACATAGTCGTATGTCAGGTCGCAGCCCCACGCCGTCGAAGACGCGTCGCCGCTCTTTAAATCAACAAGAATATTTATCTCATTTTCGGAGAGTATCTCTTTTGCCTTTTCCTCCGAAAAATCAACTCCCGCGCCGTTTTCGCAGACGAGGATCGAGCCTTTATCTGACTTGAACCAAACGTCGATTTTGTTGACATCAACATCCGCACCGCTGTAGCCGATGGCGCAGAGAACCCTGCCCCAGTTGGCGTCCGAGCCGAACATGGCGGCTTTCGTCAGAGACGAGCAGACTACGCTCTTTGCAACAGTCTTGGCTGTTTCTTTATCTTTTGCGCCGCTGACTTTGCATTCGAGCAGCTTCGTCGCGCCTTCGCCGTCGGCGGCAATCCTGCGGCAGAGCCACACGGTTATAGTGTTGAGGGCTTTCATAAATTCATTGAAGTCCTCGCCGTCTTTGTTGATCTCTTTGTTCCCGGCGAGCCCGTTTGCGAGCACTGTTACCATGTCGTTTGTCGAGGTGTCGCCGTCGATGCTTATCATATTGAAAGTCTCTGCGATGTCCGAAGACAGAGCTTTTTGGAGCATCTCGCTGCTTATCGCACAGTCGGTGGTTATGAAAACGAGCATCGTCGCCATGTTGGGATGAATCATGCCCGAGCCCTTTGCGATGCCGCCCATCTTGCATTCAACTCCGCCTATTTCGAAGCTGACGGCAATCTCCTTCGGAATCGTGTCGGTCGTCATTATCGCCTCTGCCGCCTGATCTGAGTGGTCGCCGAGTCCTGCTTTCAGAGCGGGTATGCCGGAAGCTATCGGAGTGATGTTCAGCGGCTGGCCGATAACGCCTGTCGAAGCGACGACGATGTCGGCGGGCTTTATTCCGAGCACGGACGCGAGCAGGTCGCTCGTGCGCTCGGCTATCTCAACGCCGTTCGCGTTGCAGGTGTTCGCGTTTCCGCTGTTGCATATGACCGCCTGCGCCTTGCCGTCTGCGATATGATTTTTCGTGACGACCAGCGGCGCGCCCTTGACGAGGTTAGTTGTATAGACAGCCGCCGCGTTGGCGACTTTTTCGCTGTATATGAGCGCGAGATCGCGCTTCGTCCTGTTCTTGCGGATGCCGCAGTGAACGCCGGAAGCCTTGAATCCCTTTGCGGCGCAGACGCCGCCCGATATTGTTTTCATTTTATTTTACCTCCTCAGATATCAAGTCCGAAAGCCTTGTCCTTGCCCATGACAAGGTTCAGATTTTCGAGCGCGGCGCCCGATGCGCCTTTGCCGAGATTGTCGTATACGGCGGTCAGCAGTATTCGCTCATCGTTGCCGTAGACCGATATTTTCATGCCGTCCGTGCCCGAGAGCGCGCCCGCGCACAGAAAGCCGTCGTTGTCCGATTTGCCGCAGAATTTCACGACGGGACCCTGATATTTCGCTCTGTAGATGTCGGCAATTTCGCTTGAAGAACAGCTTATCTGCTCCGCGAACAGCGGCACTGTGACCTGCATTCCGCTGTAAAAATCATCGACCACGGGGCAGAATATCGGGGCGTTTTCAATGCCCGTTATGCCTTTCATCTCTTTTAAGTGCTTGTGCTGCTGAGTCAGCCCATACTGTCTGGGGGCAAAGAGCAGGGGAGATTTATCCTCGCTCTCGTATTCGGCAATCATCTTCTTGCCGCCGCTGTAGCCGGTCAGAGAATAGCAGCTGAGCAGTGCATCATTTCCGAGCACGCCCGCCTCGACAAGCGGATAAACAAGCGCGATAAATCCGCCGGCGTGGCATCCGGGGACGGCGATGCGTTTGGAGTTCTTTATCTTATCTTCAAATTCTGCTGACAGCTCCGGGAAGCCGTAAGCCCAGCCCTCGCTCGTACGGTGCGCCGTCGAGGTATCTATAATAACAGTGTCCGGATTTTCAACCAGTTCGACCGCCTCAACTGCGGCGGCGTCCGGCAGGCAAAGAAAAGCGACCTGTGCGCTGTTCAGCGCCTGCTTGCGGCTCTCGGTATCTTTTCTCTGCTCCTCGCTGAGCGTTGTCAGCTCAACGTCGCTTCGTTTCATCAGTCTGTCTTTTATTCTCAGCCCGGTCGTGCCGGCGCTGCCGTCGATAAATATTTTCATGGTGTCTCCCGCTTAATGCGCTTTCGGCGAACACGGCGTTTATAAAAACGATCCAATATTCGCCGACAGTGCAAAATTATTCAACTATTTGACTAATAATATACTACTATATGCATAAATATTCAAGTGCTTCAGCAAAATAAATTCAATTTTGTCAATCTGTACCATACCTTCGTCCGTTGGCAAACAGCTTTGTAAAAATTGACAAGAGAATGGGAGAGAGGGTAAATATAATAATGTATAGAAATTTTTGTGAGAGTAATATTTTACCTTGCTTAATTTTTCTATTCGTGATATTATGACAATTAAGTAGGGCTTTCGCGAAAAAAACAAGTACTGATATGAATAATTTATAAGGAGTTGCAAAACAATGGACAATCAGTTACAAACAACAGATTTTTCGCTGGAAAACATGATTACGGCGGCGGTGAAAATTCCCGGAGTTAAAGTCAGCCGCAGCGATTTCCTTGAGGGCATTTTCGCAAAGGAAAATGTAAACATTCAGGATGTTGTGAATTTGGGACCGATAGAAGCAAATGTTCCGCGCGAGAGGCTGTCGTATTTGGCAAATAAATTGATAATAAAGCGAACCAGTCAGTCATCGATAGCTTCATTTGCAGCAGGAATACCCGGGGGTCTTGCGATGGCGGCGACGATTCCTGCCGATATATTACAGTTCTTCGGTATGGCACTGAGACTGGCACAGGAACTCTCATACCTATATGGAGCACAGGATCTTTGGAAAGACGGCGAGATTGATGATGACAAAGTAAGATCTCAGCTTATTATGTACTGCGGAGTAATGTTCGGCGTATCCGGTGCAGTATCGGGAGTCAGAGTCCTTTCTGCACAGATAGCGAAAACAACTTTAAAAAAGCTGCCGCAAAAAGCTCTCACGAAAACTTTTTGGTATCCCATCGTAAAGCAGATTGGAAAAGCGATTGGTATAAGAGTTACAAAAACCACGGTTGCCAAGGGCGTTTCAAAAGCTATCCCGATTGTGGGAGGCGTGATTTCCGGCAGCTTGAATTTTGCGTCGATGATGCCAATGGCAAAAAGACTTTATGCGGCATTTGATAAAGCTTGCTTTGATTATAGCGAAGATGAGCTGGAGTCAGACCTTAACACTATTGAAAATGCAGTGGAATATATTGAGGTTGAGCCGACAAAATTGCAGCAGGAAACAGCGGTGGTCAAAGAAAAGCTTTCCAAGGGAATAAAAAGCGTGGGTGCCGGAATATCCGGTTTTATAAGCAAGAAAACAGCCCCGCAGCAGGAAGAAAAAGAGCAGGATACATACGAAGATAAGATTGAAACAGTAAAGAAAATGAAAGAGCTTCTTGATATCGGCGCGATAACTCAGGAAGAGTTTGATGCGAAGAAGAAAGAGCTTCTGGGGCTTTAATAGCAAAAACAGGATATCTCCTTGTCGGAGATATCCTGTTTAATTTTATTTCGCGAGGAATCTTGAAAGGAACTCCTGCCTCTTGGGATCCTGCGGATTCTCGAAGATGTCCTTCGGGCTGCCCTGCTCGCAGATGAGTCCGTCCGCCATGAACACGACATTCGTTGAAACGTCGCGCGCAAACGCCATCTCGTGGGTGACAACTATCATCGTCAGACCCTCTTTTGCGAGGTTGCGCATGACTTCAAGCACTTCGCCGACCATCTGGGGGTCGAGTGCGCTCGTCGGCTCGTCGAACAGCAGAACTTCGGGCTCCATCGCAAGCGCGCGGGCTATTGCGACGCGCTGCTTCTGACCGCCGGAGAGCTGGGAGGGCTTGGCGTTGATGTAGGGCGCCATGCCGACCTTTTCAAGATAATGCAGTGCGGAAGCCTTGGCTTCGGCTCTGGACTTCTTGAGAACCTTCGTCTGACCGATCATGCAGTTCTTGAGAGCGGTCATGTTGTTGAAAAGATTGAACGACTGGAACACCATGCCGACGTGCGAACGGTATGCGCTCGCGCCGCCTTTTATATGGTCTATATTCTTGCCGTGATAGAGTATCTCGCCGGAGGTCGGAGTCTCAAGGAGGTTTATGCAGCGGAGCAAAGTGGATTTGCCCGAGCCGGACGCGCCGATGATGCTCGTGACATCGCCGGGATTGACCGAAAAGTCAATGTCGCGCAGAACTTCGTGGCTGCCGAAGGTCTTTGAAAGATGATTTATCTGTAAAATAGGCTCTGACATTATCTTCCCTCCTTCTTTGACTTCTTGACATATGAGTACATTCCGCTGGTGTGGGCGAGAGTGTCAGTGGTCGAGAGATCGAAGTTCTCCGGACCGTCAAGCTTCTTCTCCCACAGTCTGAGGATAAGCGAGCAGATGACCGTCATTATCAGGTAGATAGTCAGCGTTATAACTGCCGACGGGAAGTAGACATACTTTGCGCCGACGATAGCCTTGTGAGCCGCGAAGAGCTCGGCGTAGCCGATAACGAACATGACGGAAGTATCCTTGATGTTGATTATGAGGTTGTTGCCTATCTGCGGGATGATGTTGCGTATGGTCTGCGGAAGAATGACATAGAGCATGGTCTTGAAGTGGTTCATGCCTATGGACATTGCGCCCTCCGTCTGACCGACGTCTATCGACATTATACCGCCGCGGACGGTCTCTGCCATATATGCTCCGGTGTTGATGGAGACAACGAGATATGCCGCGAAAGTCGGTTCAAGGTTTATCGCGCCGTTCGAGAAGTAGGGCAGGGCGTAGAAGATGAATATCGCCTGGATTATCATCGGCGTGCCTCTGAAAACTTCGACGTAGATACGCACTATAGCCTTGACTATGCCGAGGATGACCCGCTTTACGATATTGTCTTTTTTGCCGCACGGAATAGTCTGGATTATTCCGCAGACAAGGCCGATGAGGCAGCCTATGATTGTCGCTATAACAGCGAGCTCTATTGTCTTGAGCGCACCGGTCAGATACTGCATTGAGCTATCGCTCCAGCACTGGACTATGTCGCTCCACAGCTCGGCAAGCTTGTTCATATCTTGTTATCTCCGTTCTGATTATTGTTGATTACTTTGAAAGGGGCTGAATCTTGGTAGCCTCGTTCATTATCTTGTTGAAGTCGTCTGCGGTCATGCCTGCAAGGGCGGAGTTGATCTTGTCCTTGAGCTCGGTGTTGCCCTTCTTGACAGAGATGCCGATGTTGATGTCGCCCTCGTCAACCTTGAAAGCATTTTCGGGGAGGTCGAGGATCTTCAGATCGCTGTAAGCGATGAGCGCGCCCTGAGCGGTGGGCATATCGGTGCAGATGAAGTCGACAGCGCCGGTCTCAAGAGCCATGAGCATCGAGGGAGCGGTCTCCTGTGCGGTCTGGATAAGAGCACCGTTTATCTGCGGAAGGCAGGTGGTATACCAAATGGTTCCGAGCTGGGAGGTGCACTTTGCACCTGCGAGGTCAGCAAGGGAGGTAGCGTTTGCATACTTGCTGTTCTGCTTTGTCATGCAGACGATGCTCGCATAGAGGTAGGGACCTGCGAAATCGACCTGCTGCATACGATCCGCAGTCATCGACTGACCTGCGATAACGGCGTCAACCTTGCCGGTCTGGACTGCAGGAACAAGTGAATCCCAGTCAAGGCGGACAACTTCAAGCTTCCAGCCGTTTGCTTCGCATATCTTCTTAGCCATCATGATATCGTATCCGTTGGCGTAGTCGCTGGAATCCTTTATCGGGACAGCGCCGTTGGAATCATCGCTCTGAGTCCAGTTGTAGGGAGCGTATGCGCACTCCATGGCAACGGTCAGAACGCCGTCTTCAACGCCGGTCTTGGCACTTTCGGTTTTCGTGCCGCAGCCTGCAAATAATACTGCGCACATGGCGATAGCCAGAATGGCGGCCACAATTCTCTTCGTTCTGTTCATTAGTACCATCTCCTGAATAAAATTAAATAAGCCTGCGACCCGAAGAGGTATCACAGGCTTTGTATATGCTGCTATATGTGCAGAAAAACCGATGATAGCGCTCCACATAAGTCATGTGACAGTCCGTCGCCTGTTCGGCGAGGGCCCAGCATTACCGCGGCGGCAACCGCGATAGAACTTCGGCGAACTTGCCTTTCCCCAGCTGCCGCTTGCCGGCGTTGCTGCTGGATACTCTTCTTGTTCGCATCCTCTATCAAGTGCTGTCTTAAATTGTCTGTATTATAGCATTGCATTTTCGGCGTGTCAACAGTTTGCAAACGATTTTGGCAAAAACGGCGGATTTAACAGCCTTTTGCGCCGTAACTTTTCATTTATTGGTGATTCTGCAAGTAAATTTGCCTAAATTCAAAGGCAGGGAACGGTTTTCACCGCGCCCTGCCGTAAATTTTTCGGCTTATTTTTTCAGATCGGAGTAGGTCTCTTTCTGCACGACGTCGTGCGCGCCGCCCTCAACAATGCTCGTTGCGGAGACAAGGGTCAGCTTCGCTTTCTGCTGCAGCTCGGGGATTGTGAGCGCGCCGCAGTTGCACATGGTGGACTTTACCTTGCTCAGCGAGAGCGTGACATTGTCCTTGAGGCTGCCGGCGTAGGGGACATAGGAGTCAACGCCCTCCTCGAACGACAGCTTTTTGTCGCCGCCGAGGTCGTAGCGCTGCCAGTTCCTTGCGCGGTTGGAGCCCTCGCCCCAGTACTCTTTGTAGTAAGTGCCCTTGAGTGAAATCTTGTTTGTCGGGCTCTCGTCAAAGCGCGCGAAGTAGCGGCCAAGCATAAGGAAGTCCGCGCCCATTGCAAGCGCGAGGGTCATGTGGTGGTCGTAGACGATGCCGCCGTCGGAGCAGACGGGGATATATACGCCCGTTCTCTCAAAATATTCGTCTCTTGCCTTGCAGACATCGATAAGAGCCGACGCCTGACCTCTGCCGATACCCTTTGTCTCGCGGGTGATGCATATCGAGCCGCCGCCGATGCCGACCTTTATGAAGTCCGCACCCGCCTCGGCGAGGAAGAGGAAGCCCTCTCGGTCAACGACGTTGCCCGCGCCGACCTTGACGCTGTCGCCGTAGCGCTCTCTGACCCATGCGAGGGTGCGGGACTGCCACTCTGAGAAGCCCTCGGAGGAGTCGATGCAGAGCACGTCTGCGCCCGCCTCGACAAGTGCGGGAATACGCTCGGCGTAGTCTCTTGTGTTTATACCTGCGCCGACAACATAGCGCTTGTCCGCATCGAGAAGCTCGTTCGGGTTGTCCTTATGGGCATCATAGTCCTTGCGGAAAACAAAATATCTGAGATTGCCCTCGGAATCGACTATGGGCAGGGAGTTGAGCTTGTTGTCCCAAATTATATCATTGGCTTCTTTAAGCGTGGTGGTGTCCGGAGCGGTGACGAGCTTTTCGAGGGGAGTCATGAAGGAAGAAACTTTCTCGTCGCCGGTCATGCGGCTGACGCGGTAGTCTCTGCTCGTAACTATGCCAACAAGCCTGCCGTTAGCCGAGCCGTCCTCGGTCACGGCGATAGTGGAATGGCCGTTTCTCTCCTTGAGCGCGATAACGTCGTTGAGAGTGGCGTCGGGAGTGATGTTCGAATCACTGATGACGAAGCCCGCCTTGAAATTCTTCGCTCTTGCGACCATTGCCGCCTCGTCCTCGATGCTCTGGGAGCCGAAGATGAACGATACGCCGCCCTCTTTTGCGAGCGCAACGGCGAGTCTCTCGCCGGAGACGGACTGCATAATGGCGGAAGTCAGCGGAATGTTGAGCGAAATCGCGGGCTCTTCGCCCTTCTTGTACTTTACAAGGGGCGTCTTGAGCGACACATTCGCGGGCACGCACTCGCTCGACGAATAGCCGGGGACGAGCAGATACTCATTAAAGGTATGCGATACTTCGTTGAAATAATAAGCCATTTTATTACCTCCGATATTTATAGAAACTCCGCTCGGCAGAGCTTTTTCTCCGAGCGGAATTATTATCTCAGAACAGACCTGTTATTCTGCCGCTTTCGTCAACGTCGATTTTTTCTGCGGCGGGAACCTTCGGCAGTCCGGGCATGGTTAGAATGTCGCCGGTCAGAACAACGATGAATCCCGCGCCCGCGGAGACCTTGACATTTTTTACCGTCACAGTAAAGTGCTCGGGCGCGCCGAGCTTTGTCGGGTCATCCGAAAAGCTGTACTGGGTCTTTGCTATGCATACGGGGCATTTGCTAAAACCGAGAGCTTCAAGCTGGGCTATCTGCTTTTTGGCGTTGGGCATGACGGTTATTCCGTCGCCGCCGTAGACTTTTCTGACAACGGCTTCGATCTTCTCCTCGATCGAAAGCTCATCTTCATAGGCGAAAGTGAAATCGCCCTTTTCCTCTTCGCACAGGCGGACTACTTCGCGCGCGAGCGCTTCGCCGCCCTTGCCGCCTTCAGCCCACACGGTGGAGAGCACGGTGTTGACCCCGAGCTCGCGGCATTTTGCGATGATGAAATCTATCTCAGCGTCGGTGTCGGTCGGGAATCTGTTGACCGCAACGACGCAGGGGAGTTTATAGACATTTTTGATGTTGGAAACATGGCGCAGGAGGTTCGGTATACCTCTTTCGAGCGCGCCGATATCTTCAACCGCAAGCTCCTTTTTGTCGAGCCCGCCGTGCATCTTGAGCGCGCGGACAGTGGCAACAACGACCACCGCGTCGGGCGCAAGTCCCGCCATGCGGCACTTTATATCGAGGAACTTTTCGGCACCGAGATCTGCGCCGAATCCCGCTTCGGTGACGGTATAATCGCCCATCTTGAGCGCCATCTTAGTCGCCATGACGGAGTTGCAGCCGTGCGCTATGTTCGCAAACGGTCCGCCGTGGACAAATGCGGGCGTGCCCTCAAGGGTCTGGACAAGGTTGGGCTTCAAAGCGTCTTTCAAAAGCGCGGTCATCGCGCCGGCCGCCTTGAGCTCGCCGCAGGTCACGGGCTTGTCGTCGTAGGTGTAGCCGACGATCATGCGCGAGAGCCTCGCTTTGAGGTCGGTTATCGAGCTTGAAAGACAGAGCACAGCCATTATCTCGCTCGCGACGGTTATATCAAACCCGTCCTCGCGGGGCATACCGTTTGCCTTGCCGCCCATGCCGTCGACGATAAATCGAAGCTGGCGGTCGTTCATGTCAACGCAGCGTTTCCATGTTATCTTGCGGACATCTATGCCCAGGGCGTTGCCCTGCTGAATGTGATTGTCGAGCATCGCGGCAAGCAGGTTGTTCGCCGCGCCTATCGCGTGGAAGTCTCCGGTGAAGTGGAGGTTGATATCCTCCATGGGAACCACCTGCGCATATCCGCCGCCGGCGGCTCCGCCCTTGACTCCGAAAACCGGGCCGAGGCTCGGCTCGCGCAGGGCAACGGTGACATCCTTGCCTATCCGGCGCAGCCCGTCTGCGAGGCCTATCGTCGTCGTGGTCTTGCCCTCGCCCGCGGGGGTCGGGGTTATGGCGGTGACGAGAATCAGCTTTCCGTTTTCCCGCTTCGTATCCGAGAGCAGGGACAGGTCTATTTTCGCCTTGTAGTTTCCGTATTGCTCGATGTACTTTTCGTCAACATGGGCGCGCTTTGCGATAACGCCGATGTGCTCGGGTTTGCAGCGCTGCGCAATTTCAATGTCGGATAAATAGGCCATGCTCCATTCTCCTTGTCATCATTTAAAATATTTAACAGCCGCTTCAAACATACGAATATTATAATCTCCCGGGACATTTTTGTAAAGACCTTTTCCGATTCTTTCGCTGTGTCCCATTTTTCCGAAGACTCTGCCGTCGGGCGATGTGATGCCCTCGATAGCGCAGACGGAGTCGTTGGGGTTGAAGTGTATATCATTTGAAGCGTTGCCGTCAAGATCAACATACTGCGTGGCTATCTGTCCGTTCGCGGCGAGCTTGGCTATGAGCTCGTCGCTTGCGAGGAAACGGCCCTCGCCGTGCGAGATCGGTACGGAATATATGTCACCGACCTGAGTCAGCGCGAGCCACGGCGATTTGTTCGAAGAAATGCGGGTGCGCACGATTCTCGACTGGTGGCGCGCGATGGTGTTGAAGGTGAGCGTCGGGCAATTTTCATCCGTGTCGATTATTTTTCCGTAGGGGACAAGACCGAGCTTTATCAGCGCCTGAAAGCCGTTGCAGATTCCGCACATGAGTCCGTCCCTGTTTTCAAGCAGGTCGGTGACGCCCTCTTTTATCGCGGCATTTCTGAAGAATGCCGTGATAAACTTTCCGCTGCCGTCCGGCTCGTCGCCGCCGGAGAAGCCGCCGGGGATAAATATCATCTGCGAGGAGCGAAGCTCGTCCGCGAATTTTTCGACGCTGCGGCTGATGCCGTCCGCGCTGAGGTTGTTTATAACAATTATCTCCGGCTCTGCGCCCGCGTCGCTGACTGCCTTTGCGCTGTCGTATTCGCAGTTCGTGCCGGGGAAAGCCGGGATGAGCACGCGCGGCTTTGCAACTTTTATCGCGGGAGCTTTGCGCTCAACGGTTTCATATGAGAAGTTCTCCGCGCCCTTGCCGGCGTTTTTGATATTGCAGCTGTAGACGCTTTCGAGCTTGTTCTCGTATATTCCGAGAAGCTTTGAAAGAGCGATGCTCTCGCCGTTAAGGCTGATGCAGCCGCTGTCGTTCGTGTGACCGAGAAGCGTGCCAGTTTCTTCTGCGCCGTCCGCAAGCTCGAGAATGAAGCCCGCGTAGCTGAGCCCGAATATCTTTTTGAGCATGATATCTTTGCTGTATTCAAAGCCGATGCCGTTGCCGAACGCCATCTTCATGACCGCCTCCGCTATGCCGCCCATGCCGGGAGTGTAGCAGGCGACCGCCTTGCCCGAGCGAAGAAGCCCGGTAACTCGGGAGAACACATCTATTAGCGAGCCGGTCTTCGGCAGACCGTTTTCGTCTTTCTCCGGCGCGATGAAAACAACCTTGTGACCCGCCGATTTGAACTCTGGCGAGACTATTGAAGAGGTCTTTTCTGTTGTCACGGCGAACGAGACGAGGGTCGGCGGGACATCGAGATTTTCAAACGAGCCGCTCATCGAGTCCTTGCCGCCTATCGAGCCGATGCCGAGCTCCATCTGCGCCTTGAATGCACCGAGAAGCGCCGCCAAAGGCTGACCCCAGCGCTTGCCGTCCCTGCCGGGACGCTCAAAATATTCCTGGAATGTGAGATAAACATCCTTGAACTCTGCGCCCGAGGCGATGAGCTTGCAGACTGATTCTATAACCGCGAGATATGCGCCGTGATAGGGGCTCTGCTCTGTTACAAACGGATTGTAGCCGAACGCCATGAGTGAGCAGTCGTCAGTATGCTTCTTCTCGACCGAGATCTTCTGCACCATCGCCTGAATGGGGGTCAGCTGATTCTTGCCGCCGAACGGCATGAGTACCGTGCCCGCGCCTATCGTTGAATCGAAACGCTCGGAAAGTCCGCGCTTCGAGCAGATGTTGAGGTCGGATGCAAGCGCCGAGTAATTCTCCGCAAACGAGCCGGAGATTTCCTTCTCTTTGAGTGCGGGAGCCTCGGGGGTGATGTCTATATGCTTGTCGGCACCGTTGGAATTCAAAAATTCGCGGCTGATATCAACAATTTTCTTGCCGTTCCAGTTCATGACGAGCCTCGGCTCAGTCTGAACTTTCGCCACGGGCACGGCCTGAAGATTTTCTTTATTTGCCAGCGCGAGGAAAGCGTCAACATTGTGCGGCTCGACAACGACCGCCATGCGCTCCTGGCTCTCGCTTATAGCAAGCTCAGTGCCGTCGAGACCCTCGTATTTTTTCGGCACTGCGTTGAGGTCTATCTCAAGTCCGTCCGCGAGCTCGCCTATGGCAACCGATACGCCGCCCGCGCCGAAGTCGTTGCAGCGCTTGATCATCAGGCAGGCTTCTTTGTTTCTGAAAAGTCTCTGGAGCTTTCTCTCCTCGGGGGCGTTGCCCTTCTGAACCTCCGCGCCGCAGCTTTCGAGCGATTCAACCGTGTGTGATTTTGAAGAACCCGTCGCTCCGCCGCAGCCGTCGCGTCCGGTCGAGCCGCCGAGCAGGATAACAATGTCTCCGGGAGCGGGTACCTCGCGGCGCACGTTCTCCGCGGGAGTCGCCGCGATGACCGCGCCTATCTCCATTCTCTTTGCCGCATAGCCGGGATGATATATCTCGTCGACTATGCCGGTGGCAAGGCCTATCTGATTGC
>ERZ809224.1654-NODE-1654-length-15736-cov-6.323066_pt1 | contig 15736 bp, 8 predicted proteins | sample MGYA00520513_ERZ809224 | MGnify/ENA primary metagenome ERZ809224 (study PRJEB31576, sample SAMEA3212658) | Homo sapiens | biome: human-gut; feature: human gut; material: fecal | place: Sweden | collected 2012 ...
GGTAGAAACCGCAGGTGTCTACCCTCTTGCCCGCCGCCGCGGGTGCGGCGAACCGCCCAGTCGTCCGGACGGCGCCCGCTCTATATCCGATAGTAAACAATTTGATGAGGATTTGTATAGCGGCAATAATCTTCATGATAAAAATCTACATTTCGTACAATCAATCTCTTGTCACAAACGACACGATTTGATAATATATAAAGTGTATTGCTGTTTTGCTTGCCAAATGACAAAACAGCATAATTGATTCTCTGCCGGGCGGCAGGGATAAGGAGGAAATTGAGGTTTCATGAGTAAGGTTGAGCAGTATATCACCAGCATTCCGGATTTTCCGAAGGAAGGCATCATCTTCCGCGATATTACCACCGTGCTCGGTGACGCGGACGGCTTCCATCTGGCGGTGGACGAGATGACTGCGCTGCTGGACGGCGTAGAGTTTGACGCGATCGCCGGGCTGGAATCCCGCGGATTCCTGTTCGGTGCACCGATGGCGTATAATCTGCATAAGGCATTCATTCCGATCCGCAAGCAGGGCAAGCTGCCGCGTGCAACGTCCCGCATGTCCTACGAGCTGGAGTACGGCATGGAGACCATCGAGGTACACCGCGATGACATCAAGCCGGGGATGAAGATCGTCGTTGTCGATGACCTGATCGCTACCGGCGGTACGCTTGAGGCGGCTGTCCACCTGTTGGAGCAGCTCGGCGCAAAGGTCGTCAAGGTTGTCTGCCTGCTGGAGCTCAAGGGTCTGCACGGACGCGACCGCATTAAAACCTGTCCGGCGGAGACGGTTGTCGCTTACGAGGGGAAGTAAGCAAGGGTAATACCGCATAATTGAACAAGAGTGATTTGCAAGTAAATTTTGCGGTGTTGCCCAAGACATTTCACAGTAATCAAGGCGAAAGCCTGAAAATTAAAAAGGGGGTTATTCGATGTTTGAACGTGTTTTCAAGCTATCGGAACACAAAACCACAGTCAAGACCGAGGTCATGGCCGGTATCACTACCTTTATGACCATGGCGTACATCCTCGCCGTTAACCCGAGCGTGCTCGGCTCCACCGGCATGGATACCACCGCAGTCCTGCTGGCTACCGCGCTGGCTTCCTGCCTGGGCACGCTGTGCATGGCGTTTATGGCAAACCTGCCGTTCGCGCTCTCTGTCGGCATGGGTCTGAACGCCTTCATGGCGTACACCGTTGTTGCAGGCTATGGCTACAGCTGGCAGGTTGCGCTGCTGGCCGTATTCATTGAGGGCCTGATCTTCATCGTCCTGTCGCTGACCAATGTGCGTGAGGCCATCTTCAATGCCATTCCGCTGACGCTCAAAAAGGGCGTTTCGGTTGGTATCGGTCTGTTCATTGCCTTCATCGGTCTGCAGAACTCCGGTCTGTGCGTAGACTCTGCTACGCTGGTCGGCATCATCAGCTTCCCGGAGAATTTCCACACCGCAGGCATCTGCGCACTGCTGACGCTGATCGGTCTGTTCTTCACCGCAGTATTTTACACCCGCAAGATGAAGGGCGCCATCCTGTACGGCATTCTGCTGACCTGGATCCTCGGCATGCTCTGCCAGGTGACCGGCCTTTACGTTCCGACGCCGGACGCAGGCTTCTATTCCCTGTTCCCGAGCTGGGGCATGACCGACTTCTCCAAGCTGGGTCTGACCTTCGGCCAGTGCTTCAACGTGGATTTCAGCGCAGTCGGCATCGTAAACTTCATCGTTGTCATCTTCTCGTTCCTGTTCGTTGATATTTTCGATACTCTGGGCACGCTGATCGGTGTTGCCACCAAGGCGAAGATGCTCGATAAGGACGGCAAGCTGCCGGGCATCAAGCCCGCTCTGCTGGCAGACTCGATTGCAACCTCCGCAGGTGCAATTCTGGGTACTTCCACCACCACCACCTTTGTTGAGTCCGCATCCGGCGTTGCAGTCGGCGGCCGTACCGGCCTGACCGCTCTGGTTACCGGCATCCTGTTCCTTGTATCCACGCTGTTTGCGCCGATCTTCACTGCCATCCCGTCCTTCGCAACCGCTCCGGCGCTGATCATGGTCGGCTTCCTGATGGTAGGCACTGTAACCGAGATCAACTTCGATCTGGACAACCTGACCGAGTCCATCCCGGCTTATCTCGCCATCATCGCTATGCCGCTGTTCTACAGCATCTCCGAGGGTATCTCTCTGGGCGTTATCTCCTACGTTCTGCTGAATGTTGCAGCCGGCAAGGGCAAGAAGATTGCTCCGCTGATGTACGTTCTGGCAGTACTGTTCGTACTCAAGTATATCTTCCTCTAATTCAGAAATCGTAAAGATTGCAGAAGGCTGCCGAAGCTCGCTTCGGCAGCTTTTTTGTGGCATGAAAATCATGGTAAATATCAGAGAAAATAAGCGAAAACAGCGGAGATTGCAGTTGAACGGTGTCGATACTTGACAGAAAACGTAGGAGTTGGTAAAATATAAAACGACTAAATTTGGGCAGTATACCCGTTTATTTTGTATCCAAAGGGAAGGAGGCAGCGAATATGACACAGCAGCGCAAAAAGTGCGGAAAAGGCGGCTTTACTCTTGTAGAGCTGGGGGTTACGCTGGTCATTCTGAGCATTCTGTTTGCCATCGCTGTACCGAGCCTTCTGGGGTATATCCATCTGTCGCAGTTCCGAAAGAATGAATCGTACGCTAAGACCATGTATCTGTCGGCAGAATCTGAGCTGACCTACCTTCGTACCGGCGGTGAATGGGAGTCATTCTGCAGCAAGGTGAAGAAGGAAGGCGTGCTGAATCAGTCGTTTGATGAGTCGGATGAGGACCAGAAAAAGCTAGTCGGTCGTATTTACGGCATTCGTCTGGATGCAGGCGAATACGCAGAGGGCGAGCTGTCGGGTGACGGTGCGCTCGTCGGTGCGCTTCTTTCGCAGGATACCTACGATAAAAGTGTGCTGAATGCTGCAATCTGCATCGAAATCGACGTGGAAAGCGGTCAGGTTTATTCGGTTTTCTACGGCACAAACTGCAAGGGACTGTACTACGGATCGAATGAGGACAGCAAACCGGCGGATATGTCCGGCAGCTGGCTGGATATTGATTACAGCAAGCGCGACCGCGATACGCGCCGGGAAGAACGGCTGGGCTATTACTCTGTTCAGGATGCAGTCAATGCTGTCAGTCTGGATGCGACCAAGCTGAAGATCACCTCGATCAATCTGGTAAACGGTGAAACCCTGTCGCTGAACTGGTCGAGCAATGTGAAGGATCAGGATCTGGATAAGGTTTATTACGAGGTCAAGCTATACAGCAGTGAGGACAAAGCGCAGCTCCTGTCGATCAATATTCCGGGCAGGAATTTGAAAACGGGTTCGCAGTCGGTTGCGGTTACGACCGAGGACAATGCGACGAAGGATTATACCTTCCCCGTGGAATACGACCGTACCAACAAGCGGGCAACACTTGTGCTGGACGGTATGATGAATGCGAAGCTGTACGACCGGCTGGATAAGCTGTCCGCTGATAACGAAGCAGCCTTCCGGCAGAGCAGCGATACCAGCATCACGCGCTTCGGCGGCAAACTGGAAACCCCGCTGAATGTTTACGCAGCTGTGCAGGTATTTCCGGACCCGAACGCAGAAAACACCGGCGGTGAGGAGTATCAAAAGAGTGACGCTATCGAATCCAATAAGGCGAACACGCTTTTCGGTGACGGCACCCGGTCGGATAACAACCGGTACGAGATCGAAACCTTCCGTCATCTGTCCAATATCCGTTATATGAATACGGCGGCGGCATTTGCCGTTACCGCACGTTCGCTGGACTGGACGAGCGACAGTGTAAAGGTTTACGGTACGGCAGCCCGCGGCGCGCTTTCGGTCTCCGCCGGCAAGGATATCGGCTTCCCGAGTATCCCTGCGCTGCGCAGCAATCAGACACTGGACGGCACAGGCGGTCTGCTGAACCGCATCGTCAGTGTTATCACCGGCGGCAACACCATCAGTAACCTGAAGCTGGATGAGACCTCGATTGCCGATGACGCAGAATATCTTGGTCTGTTCCGGAAAAACGCAGGCACGATCCATAATCTGCGCCTGCTCAATCCGCAGGTGGAGATTTCCTCGGGTAAGCTCAAGGGTGTCGGCGCAGTCTGCGGTTATAGCAATGGCTCTTTGAAGGGCGATAACGTGGACGGCACCCAAGCCAGGGTGAAGGCTGCGCTGACTTCGGCACAGGCGCAGGGCATCGGCGGTGTGGCCGGTGTGATTGAGGTCGGCGATTCTAAGTCAGTAATCAAGCTGTCTGCATCGGGTACCGTGACCGGTACGCTGCCGACCGACGGTACTGCGCGTGGTATCGGCGGTATTGCGGGCAGCCTGACAACAAACGGTGCCGCAGTCAAGACCCTGACCAACAGCGCCGCTGTAACGGGCAATCGCTCGGTTGGCGGCATTGCAGGCTATTTTTCCGGCAAGGATCAGGCCACGGGAAAAGATATGGCTGACTGCCAAAATGAGGGTCTGATTCTCAGCAGCACAGCCGCAGATGATCATTCGCTGGCAGGACATTATATCGGCGGCATTGTCGGCTACGCGCATCATGCGTCTCTTTCGGAATGCAGGAGCCGTGCCGGATATGCGGACGGCTACACCTATAAGCAGGAGGATAGAGACAAGCTGCGCGGCAGATATGTCGGCGGCATTGTCGGCTACGGCGAACAAAGTGTGCTGTATGACTGCGAGACCGAGGCAAACGGCTACGTTCTCGGCAGCGAGTATGTCGGCGGCATCATCGGTGCGCTGAATCAGTCTGATACGCAGACGGCACTGCTCAGTGAAAACGGCACCAGAACAACCGTTAACGCAAGCTATGTCATCGGCAATTCGTATGTCGGCGGCATCATCGGTGAGAATAAAGGCGGTTCGACGATCAAAAACTGCGTCAACACAGGTGTCGCTGCGGGATACAATGTGTATATCGGCGGTATTTGCGGTGCAAATGAGAACAATGCGGCTATCATAAACTGTGCAAGCTATGTTTCGGACACCAATAATGCGATCTACAGGCGTGTAACGGACTGGGGAGCTGTCGGCAGCTATGCGGGCGGTCTGACCGGCTACAACAGCGGCACGATCACCTTCAGCGACAAGGATAACGCAGTCTCCAACCGGAGTGTGGCGGGTATCGTTGTCGGCAGGCACTATGTCGGCGGTCTGGTCGGCTATAACGACACGGACGGCACGATTGACATCAATTACACGCTTATCGGCGGCCGTGTTGCCGCGACCGGAGATTGTGTCGGCGGTCTGGTCGGTCTGAATGCTTCGACAAAGCTGCTCGAGAAGAAGCTGACCATCAAGCCGAGCAGCGTACAGGGCCGGTATTATGTCGGCGGCGCTATCGGCGCGAATGTCGTTAACCCGACCGACGATATTACGGTGGACGGCCTGACGGTCAATAACAGTCTGGGCACCATCACGGCCGAGGCCTACTGCGGCGGTCTGATCGGTTATCAGCGCACCTACACGGAGAAAGACCGGGAAGGCGGAACGCTTTATGCGCTTCTGCCGGGCATCGCGGCAAACAACAGCAATGTGCCGGGAACGGTCAAGGCTTCTACCAATAGGCATACCATTACCATCACAGCGGACGGCAACAGTGCAGGCAGGCTGTCTGCGGTTTCCAACAACATGACCATCCGCGCGTATGCGTATGCAGGCGGCATTATCGGCAGCTGTGAGCCGCAGACCCGAATGAAGGTGGAGCACTGCCTGAACGCAGGCGGCTTTGACCGTCCGGCAGAGGACACCTTCCCGGACAGCAAGCTGAAAACCGGTGTGGATATGGTGTCCTATCTGCGGGCGCAGAAGTACACGGATGCCGCGAAGGCACTCTCCGATGAGCTGGGCGGCGGCGAGCTGCGCGTTTCCGTCATCGGCGGTGTGATCGGCGTCAACGGTGAGAATCATGTGATAGAGCACTGTGCCAGCAAGGGTACGATGAACGGTCTGAATGCTATGGGCGGCGTGGTCGGTCTGAACGAGGGCATCATCCGCGGCTGCACGCTCTCCGGCAGCATGGGCAGCGCAACGCAGGATTATATCGGCGGTATCGCGGGTCTGAATGTCGGCGGCAGGACGGCGGGCACGATTGTGGGCACGATTGAAAACTGCACGACCGAGAAAAACTGCACCGTCACCGGACGGAACACGGTCGGCGGCATCGTCGGCTATAATCTCAGCGGCGGCAGGATACAGAACAATACCAGCAGCGCCAATGTCAGCGGTGCAGGACGTGTCGGCGGTATTGCGGGCGAAAACGGCGGTGCGATCACGCTTTTGAGCACACCGGCAGGAAAGCGCCGTGTCAACGGCAGCGGCAGCGGTGTCGGCGGCGTGATCGGCGTGAATACTGCAACCGGCACGCTCAGTCCGGCAAGCGGCAGCGCACAGGGCGATGTCATTGCTGCGGATAAAAGGCTGACCGTGCGCGGCAGCAGTATGGTCGGCGGTATTGCCGGCATCAACCGCGGCACACTCGGCGGCACGAGCATCAACTGCCTGACCAATCAGGCGGCAGAGGTCCGCGCAGCGGCGGGCAGTGCAGGCGGCGTTGTCGGCGCGCAGGAGGGCGCAAAGGCTGTTCTGCGGTACGCGAAGAATCTCGGTCAGGTGACCGCGAATGTCGGTGCGGCAGGCGGCATTGTCGGCATGAACAGCGCGAGCAGCACGGTCGAGAACTGCATCGGCAACGGCAGCGTCACCAGTAACGACGGCTATGCAGGCGGCGTTGCCAGCGAAAACTACGGTACGATCAGGAGCTGCAGCGTCGGCACGGCGGATAACAGGGTAACGCTCATCACCCGCAACAAGACTGCGGCAGGCGCGATCTGTGCGGTAAACTACAAGGGCGGTACGGTTCAGGGAGCGGTACTCGGTGATCATATCACGATTTCCGGCAGTGCATTCATTCTGGGTGCTGTTGTCGGAGACAACAGCGGTACGGTCACGGAAACCGAGGTTTCGCAGCAGCCGACATACAGCGTTTCCGCAAGCACGCTGCAGGTCGGCGGTGCAGTCGGCATCAATCGAGCGGGCGGTACGGTCAGCAAGGTGAAGGTCACCTCGAATTTCGAGAAATTCACGAAGTATACCTATCTCGGCGGTGTAGTCGGTCAGAATAATGCAAGCGGCAAGGTAACCGAATGCACTTACTCCGGCACGATCGACGAAGGAAAGAGCGCGGTAGGCAACTGCTACGGCGGCATTGCCGGACTGAACGGCGGTCTGCTGCAGGGCAGCACCGTTTCCGGACTGACGCTGACGGCGGACGGTGTGTACACCGCAACCTCCACCAGCTCGGCGGCAGAGAAGGAACGCCTGTCCTCGCACATCGGCGGCATTGCAGGCAAGAATGATGCGACCGGCATCATCGAGCAGTGCTACATAGATAATACCGGAACCGGCACGATCACGGTCAAAAACGGCATGGTCGGCGGTGTGACCGGCTATAACAAGGGCACGATCACCATGTCCGGCGATAAGAGCACCGAAGCCTTGATGAAAAATATCAGCAAGGTGAGCGAGCTGCTGGCGAATGCCAAGGCACAGAAGCTGTCTGCGGATTCCACCTGGGTAAAGTGGGCAGACTGGACGGATGTGGAAAAGCTGTCCTACAACGGCGGCAGCAAGAGCGTAGCGGCAGACCGCACCATGCAGATCATCGTATCGAGCAACGGCAACCTCGGCGGCGTGGCGGGCTACAACGCGCCGACCGGTGAGCTGAATCGCTGCGTCAGCGGCAGCTGGCTGCTGGTCAACAAGTCGGACGGCATCGGTGTCGGCACCGGCGGTATTGTCGGCATGAACGAGAGCGAAAAGGATCTGTCGTTCCTGCTCAACCGCGCGTTTGTCGGCCGCCAGCTGAAACAGCAGAATACCAGCCGATTTGCGGGCGGTATCATCGGCACGCAGTCCAACAAGACCACAAGCGACTGGACGATTGAGAACTGCATCAATTATGGCACGGTTTACGGCTATCTGTCGCACTATTCGGGCGGCATTGTCGGCCAGTGGACGAATAACGGCGGTACGGTTGAGGATTGCTACAATTACGGTAATTTGCAGACCACTTATGCAGCCAACTGGGTCGGTGCATCCGGTGGTATCGTGGCACAGCTGTATCATGCGGCCTCCGGTCAGGATTTCAATATTCTGAGCTGCCAGAACCATGGCAGTATATATGGCCGCTGGGGTGACAACACGAGCTACAGTGCAAATGACAGTGCCGGCATTCTGGGTAATATTACGGCGTATACGGCAAGTTCGGCCGCCATGGGACAGCAGTTCAATATCAATGTAGTGGACTGCCTCAATGCACCGGGTGTTAAAATTTATTCGGGCTCGATGGCTTCCGGTATCGTGGGCTTCTTCTCGGTCGATAACGCAACATCGAACAACGGTGCTTCCATCACGGCATCGACGGCGAATATCGTGCTGAATATCGACCGCTGCCGCAACTATGCGTACACGGACGATCTGGTGGGTACTAACTTCCGCGCCGGTATCTTCGGTGACCGCTACGGTTCGGCTGCGACACAGAATACTTATATCCAGAATTGCTATTCTGTGCCGATCAGGTCGGATAACGGCATTATTTCGTTCCAGACTGGCCGTTCTACGCGGCTGGATGTAAACCGGGTGGGCAATAACTATTATTTCTTTGATACATGGGGGCTGACAGAGAGCGGGAATACAGCTGGCATTACTTATAAAACGGACGAAGCGCGCAACAACGGTGCAGGTGAATCGCGGCGTGGTTATGCGCGCATGGCTGCATATGGTGAGTTTGACGGAAAATTCTATGCGGCGATTGTTGGTCCGCGTCTGGATCCGACTTTGAACTTGACACAAAATGAGGATGCTCGGACAAAATGCGGCATTTATTACAACATGACAGATTCTAATACAAGGGTTGAAAATGGTATCCTGATCAGCAAATTCAATGATGGTACGGAAAAAATTACCGGACGAATCCTGTTTGAAATGCCGCCGGATTATTCTTATGATCAGGTACGCACATGGCATGCAAACAACCTAATGCCTGCCATTAGCCAGAAAACCGGCAAACTGAACAACCTGTCAGGCGGAAAGATCATGGACGATTATGTTCGTGAGGCATACCGCACCATGGAGCACGGCCAAACCGACAAAAAGCTGGATACCTCGTTCACGGTTGACTTGAAACAGCAGACAGACGGCAGTTTCGATGTATCCATCGAGGATACGGACCGTCCCCTGTACTACGAGGGTACAGTGCTCGTTGATGGCAAGGAAGTAATGTCCAATCTGCGCTTTATCCCGAACCAAAAGGGACAGGGACAGTGGGACCCGAAGCTGAACGGCATACAGGCGTACGGCTCCGGTACGACCACCGGTACGTTCCAGCTGCCGGCAAGCCTTGCGGCAGACACAGCAGGCAAGACCATTACATTGTCGGTTCGTGCTGTCAGTCTGTTTGAGGATACCGCGCCTTCTGCATGGAAAACTGCGGCGACGCAGAATGTGTCGGTGCTGCCGACACCGGATGTCAATATCCGACTGGTGAGCCATTGGAACAATGGCGCTAAATACCAGATCTCGCTGAAAAACCTTGCGGATTATGCGGTCTTCAGCAACTGGAAGGTCACCTTCAGGCTTGGATCGCAGACCGTGACCATTGATCAGAACAACCATACCGCCGAGATCAGCGGCGATGATTTGAAGGAGCTGATCGTCACGGCAGCGGCAGGCATTACGAACGGCATTCAGCCGGCCTCCGTGACGGATACCATCCCGACCGACACGCCGAAGTACAAGCCGGACGGCAGTATTAACAAGCTGTCGGTATCGTACTCGGGCAGTACGGTGGATGATTGCACGGTCACGGCTGCACTGACGGTCAACGAGCCGCAGATGGAAACACCGCCGATTTACCGTATCGAGGTGCTCGGCACGGTTGGCACAAATGAGTATGTGTTTGCGTATGAGGATGTGCTGACCTCGGCGGGCAACACGGTTACGGCAAACTTCCGCGACCTGCCGAAGGAGTATTTCGCGGAGAATGTCACAAATCGTCGGGTGCGTGCATGGTACGCCGCGTCCGGTCTGGGACCGGTTTACACCTATGGCGATACCCAGCAGACCGGCGATGCATCCGTTACGCTGCGGACTTACAGCGCGGAGGGCGTTCAGCAGCAGGACAAGACCATTTACAGCCATGTTCTTGGCCATGCGACTGACTTTGCAAACTACATTAAAGCCGCGGCGCTGAACATCAAGCCGCTGACGGCACCGGAGCTGAACGACCCGGTACTGATACAGGAAGATAACGGCAGTATCAGCTACCGGTTCTCGTGGACGCAGCCTGGGCAGGGGACTGCAGCGCCGCACTACAGCGTCAAGCTGACCGGCATTACCGCGGCAGGCGCAAGAATCGGCATTCCGGTCAACGAGGTTTACGGTACGCAGGAGAATCCGAATACTTCCCAATCGTTCACCATCAACGCGGACGACTGGCAGTACGCCGAGGTTGAGCTGACCGTTACCCGTCTGGGACAGGCATACGGCGAGGTTGGCCTGAGTACGACGAAGAAGTACGCTGTCAAGCAGCGCCTCGAGCGTCCGGGACAGCCATTGGTAATCAACCCGGATACCAACGAGCTGGAATACACCATCGGCTGGAGTGCCATCGGCAGCGAAAACGGCTGTGCAGGCTATCAGATTTATGTGCAGCCGGAGGGCGAAACGGCCGCTGCCCTGGGTGAGCTTGTGCCCGTCAGGGGCGGCACCTGCTCGGTAAGCCGCAGTCTGGAGGATTACGCCGGCAAGACCATCGATCTCTATCTGGTGGCGGTGGCTGCTGATGATTCCGGCTACGCGGACAGCCCGAACGGTATCGTGTACACGATGACCGTGCCGATGCGTCTGGATACGCCGAGCGTCAAGTGGTCGTACAACTGGAATGCGACAGCAAACAACCCGATTCCGGCGGCCGACTTCCGAAGCGGCGGCCTGCAGGTCACCGTTACGCCGAAAACCGGCACGAACAGCGTACCGCCCGGCGGCAGCACCTATCTGCTGCGGGCAAAAATCACCGGGACGGACGGCACAACGGTAACTTACCCCGTTTCTGCAATGAGCGAAAGCGGCGGCAGCTACGTCTGCAGCCTGACCAATCTGGATACGAAATACGCAGGCTGTTCTGTACGGTTTGAGGCTCGTATTTCGCAGTCGGCGGGACAGGTAAGCTCGGTCTGGGTATCGAGCGGCGATGTGGTATTCCCGCGTGTGAAGCTGGAAGCACCGAGCGCGTCGCTGGCAAACGTGAATGAGACGCTTACGGTCAGCTATGGCCCGATGAATCGTCTTATCAACACGGCAGAGTGGGATGCACAGCTTACCGCGCTCTCGTGGGACGAGGTGGCAGACGCTGACCGGTATCGGATTGAATTGACCGATAAGGACGATAAATCCACGACTGTTACCGTCGATATGAGCGGGAACCTGCCGGAGATTATCATAAATGGTCAAAATACGTTTGCAGTTGCAGGGGATGACTGGTATACTGTAAAACAGGGCAGTGCGGTCAACGGCAGATACAGCCTTACCAATGGCAGCATTCGTTATTACAGCTATCAGCCGGATACCATGCTGCAGGTGAAGGACGGCACATTTACCTTGAAGCTGCCTAACATTTTCTCCGTGGTAACGCACGAGAATCAGACCCTGCAGCTGACGAATGGTATACAGATCAGCAGGGTAACTGTCATTGCGGACAGCAAGAGCGACCGTTATACGGAATCCGATCCTGCTGAGCGCAGATTTTAGTTACGAAGGGAGGCGGCAGACATGAAGCGGATACGTCAGGGATGGAACACCCTGCGGCGCAGCAGGCGAAGCGGTGTTTCGCTGATCGTAGCACTTTGTGCTGTCGCCGTCCTGATCGGGCTTTCGCTCAGTATCGTGTATTCCTCATCCATGCTGCTCTCGCGGGCCAACCGCAAGATCGGCAGGGAACGCTGTTATCAGCTGGCGCAGTCCTTTGCACAGGTGCTGGACAGCGAACTGCAGGAATACAAAACAATAAAGCCGGAATTGGATACCAATTTTGCGCCGGAAGGCTGTTTCTACCGTGAAGTGAACAACATTTTAGCGGAAGATACGGGATTGGGTATTTACGATCCGGACCGTTCAGATGAAACCACTGCCTGCTATAATGCGGGTTCGACCGAGGATAATTACGGCAGGATTACGATTCTGCTCCGTGATGTTACCGATGTGCAGGATCCGATCACAGGCGATACCTTTGCATACGATGCTCGGGACAAAGGCACCGAAAAGGCAGAGCAGACAACCTTTAACAGACATCAGGTTTGGGTAGGCGTCAAGGCGGAAAAGGGAGCGGACAGCTACATGTACACCACAGAATACCGCCGAAAGGACAGTTTTCAGCCAATCTACACATGGGAAGGGGAAGACGGTGTCAGCGGACAGTTCCAGGTCTACTGGGTAAACGGCCGCTTTTGCCGAAGTGCCAACGGCGAGGAGCCGGTAGAACCCAAGGTCATTGGCGAGGGCAAGGATGCCCGCATGGAGCATGTGGAGATCAGCTATACCTATGATATCAACAATCCGACGTACAGCCGATACGAACCCATTCACAAGCCGGCAGCCCGGACAACCGGAGGTGCAGCCGATGAATAGACTGATTCGCGTGCTGCGCGACCGCCGGGGCGAATCCATGGTGGAAATTCTGGTTTCCACGGTGGTGTTCATGCTGCTGCTGGGCGCGCTGAACGGCGCAGTCGGCTTTGCCTCAAATGCGCAGCGCAAGTCGGAGCAGCTCCGCAGGGACGCGACCGAACTGCAGGAAAGCGTGCGCGGGAATGCAGAAGTCGCGGACGGCGAAGCTGCCGCGTACGATTTTAAGGTGACGACGTCGAACGGCGAAGATACCGATATTGACGCCTTCCGCGTAAAGGTAAAAAAGCAGACCGTAAACGCCAAAACCGAGGACGGCAAAACCGTGCCCTTCTACCGGTTTGCGAAGGGAGAGTGACGGCATGAAACGCATTCGCTCAATCCTGCGCGGCCGGGAAGGCATGACACTGGTGGAGCTTGTGGTCGGCGCCGGACTGCTGTGTCTGGTCATCGGCATATTCAGCGCATCGCTGCGGCCGGCGGCCGAGGTATCGCGCCGCACGCAGGAGCTGAACAGCGCCGAGCTGATCGCGGACGACCTGCTCGAAACCGTGCGCAGCAAGGTGGAGACCGCCACGGATTACATCAAATGCTACGACAGCGGCACGGATGTGACGAATAAAACCGGCTCGTCCGAAGGCTCGGCGATCGAGTTTGGCTATGAGACCGAACAGGGATATAACGCGGCGGAGCTGCTGACGGCAGACGGCTGCGGACCAACCAAAATCGTGATTGCCGATAAGGACTCCGGCGAGCAGCCTCGAGTGGAAAAGGGTTATCTTGTCGAGCGCTATTATAAAGACGGCTATAGTCAGGATGCGGACGGCAATCCCATTGCCCGAGCCATGACGAAAACCTACGCAGAGGGCTTTTATATGGGTCTCCGCGCCGGACTGCATTTCAAAATCGACGAAGCAAAGCACACCGTTACCGCCACCGTGACAATTTACCGCGATAAGGATTTGACCGATAAAATCTATTCGGATTCGCTCATTATCGACCTGCGGTACGATATTCCGGTGAAAACCGAGGTAACGGCAAAGCAAAAAACGACCACCGACATAGAAACCGGCGGTTAATCAATCATTATATTACATCACGCTATATTGTAGGGCGGGGTGACCTCACCCCGCCGTGGTAAGCCTGAACGCTTCATTTAGATTCGGCGGGCTGGGGTCAGCCCGCCCTACATGAAAGCTGCAAAGGAAGAATGAGTATCATCGCAAAAACTTTTTTGCGGCTATCACCACAATACATTGTGTAACTCTGCGGAGCACCGCCGCAGCTTACAGAGATAGAAAAACAAAAATGAAATTGGAGGAATAAGATCATGATGGAAAAAATGATCGCGCTGCAGCAGAAGCGCCGCAGCAAGAAGGGCGGCTTTACGCTGGTAGAGCTGATCGTGGTTCTGGTTATTCTGGCAATTCTGGCAGCGCTGCTGATCCCGGCGCTGACTGGCTATATTGATAAGGCGAAGCAGAAGCAGATTATTGCTGAAACTCGTCAGGTAGTAATGGCCGCTCAGACTTTGGTTGACGAAGCATATGGTACGAAGAATGTTGGTGCTACTATCACCGTAAGTAGCACGACTGATGCTACTGTAAAAATTGATGACGTTGCTAAGCTGGCAGAGGTAAAGGGTACGATCAACTCTGTAACCGTAGGTAAGATTGGCGATGTCCCGAATAAGATTACGAAGGTAGAATATACCAACAACGGCAAGAAATGCACCTTCACGGCTTCTGATAGCGATCAGGGTAGCTATGACGTTGAGAAGTAATGCCTAACCCCATCAACCACCCCGCCCGCACCGCACCGTCTAACCACGGTGCGGTACGGTGTCCGTCGGTGGTGACTTGATTCATACCGCTGTAACGATGCGGAACGCAGTAACGGTGCCTGCGTTCGGCTTGCGGACGGTATGGCGGGTCACAGCCCCTTAACGTTTAAGTGGCTGTGACCTGTCATGCGGTTTTTGTATGGCAGATTCTATTTGTAAAAAATCATTTCAAACCAACCCAACGAGGAGGAAACCAATGCTTTACATCGCCTATGCTGTATTATGGCTGTTACGGTTCGCATTGGGCGCATGCGTATTCAGCTTTCTCGGTGTGGTGGTATGGCGCCTGCCGCGCAGAGAGAGTGTGGTGAAGGGACGCAGTCACTGTCCGGTGTGCGGGCGCACGCTGTCGGCGGCGGAGCTGCTCCCGTGCCTGAGTTATCTCCTGCAGGGCGGCAAATGCCGCGGCTGCGGTGCAAAAATCCCCGCAAGGGATTTCTGGATCGAGGTGCTCGGCGGCTTGTGCTCCTGTGCCTGCGCATACGCCTTCGGCGGCGAGACCGCACAGGCGGCGCTGGCGTTCGCCGTGCTCGGTATTCTGACGGTCGTGGCGCTCATGGACATGGACACGCTTGAAATCTACGACCGGTTTCCGGTGCTGCTGTTTGTCTGCGGCATCGCTGCGCACATACTTATCCCCAGCCTGGGGATAAAATCGCGGCTGATCGGCTGCGTGATCGTCAGCGTACCGATGCTGCTTCTGGCGCTCATCGTGCCCGGCGGCTTCGGCGGCGGTGATATCAAGCTGATGTTTGGCGCGGGCTTTTTCCTCGGCGCAAAGCTGACGGTCGTTGCCGCGTTTATCGGCATTCTGCTCGGCGGCGGCTTCGGCGCGCTGCTGCTCGCCCAAAAGAAGGCAAACCGGAAAAGCCAGTTCGCATTCGGTCCGTTTTTGTGCATCGGCATTGCGATCGCCATGTTTTTCGGAGAAACGATCGCGGACTGGTATATGGGATTATTGTAATGAATGGAGAGGAGGGTCAGCATGGCTGCATCCAACAACCACAGGCTGACCGTCACGGTCAAACCGAACAGCGGTCACACGCTGTTCCGCTACACGGCAAAGGACATAGACGGAAAGATAGTCCGCGGCGCAATGGAGGCTGCGGACTATGACACGTTGTATACCCAATTACTCGCTCAGGGGCTGTATCTGCAGAGTGCGACCTGCC
>ERZ809224.1655-NODE-1655-length-15734-cov-6.314242_pt1 | contig 15734 bp, 10 predicted proteins | sample MGYA00520513_ERZ809224 | MGnify/ENA primary metagenome ERZ809224 (study PRJEB31576, sample SAMEA3212658) | Homo sapiens | biome: human-gut; feature: human gut; material: fecal | place: Sweden | collected 2012 ...
AACCCTAGCCCTGCCCCCATATCCGCTGCCTGCTCCGTCCCTCCTTTATAGCACCGTAATACCGCTGGCTGTCATTCGGTGTGAGCAGTTACTTGCCGTTCAGATACTCCTCCAACATTGCAATCTCATCTTCAAACAGACAATTCTTAATTGTCCCGTCCTTTATGCCGCGCTTTATCTCCCGAAGCCCTGCAAATCGCACCGACTCTACTTCGGATTTCTGCAATACCAGCTTTTCTTCATCTATTGGCTTATCATATAGGTAGACATTGCTGATCTCGAAATTGCAGAACGGCTGCCCGTAAAATTCTGTCTCAATTTTTCCGGTATGTACCCCCACAAACTGAAGCTCCTCCGGCTTTGCGTCTATACCCAGCTCCTCCTTGAGCTCACGTACAGCCGTACTGAGGCAGTCATCCCCCGCCTGCACATGCCCGGCCGCTGAAATATCATAGCATCCCGGAAAGGAATCCTTGTCAGCGCTGCGCTTCTGCAGAAGCAACTCCGTATCTTCTCCCTCTCTTCTGCGTATAACCCATATATGGGATGTGGCATGCGGATCACCGTATCGGTGCACCAGTGTGCGCTCTCTTACAAGACCCGCAGGTCTTCCATCCTCAGTCAGAACATCAAACAACTCCAGCGGCTTCCCGTCAAGTACTGCTGATATCAGTGTATTTCCCTGATACTGCAGTTTTAAAGAAAAAAATGGACGTCCCATGTTCATCAGGTAGAAAAATATCCGATCTCCTTCCCAGAGATTCAGCTCCAAAACCCTGTCTTTTTCAATCCACTCAAGGGTACCCTCATTGCAGGATATCATTTCTCCTTCAAAGCCATCCGCCGTATAGAGACACATATACTCCGGCTCCCATCCGTCCGACAGAAACGTGACCAGCCCCCGAAATTGCCAGGAAGTAAGTGTAAGCCCCGTCTCTTCTCTGACCTCGCGCAGTAAACACTCCTCGGGGCTTTCACCCTCCTCAAAATGTCCTCCTACACCGATCCATTTATCTTTATTCACATCCACCTTCTTCTTTACCCGATGGAGCATCAGATACTTTCCATCCTTCTCCAGATAACAAAGCGTTGTCAATCCCATAACCTGCCGTCCTTTCTTAATTCCTTCTGAATATAACCTTACATCTGTTTACGCACGACTGCATACTCATCATCAAGACGGTAATATGGACAACTGTAATGGTCATCCTGCAGAAAACGCATCAGCTCATCTTCATCCAGATTCACACTGCAGCACTCGCACTCATAATCCTCATCATATACATAATTTACACATGTTTCACATTCTGTACTCAAATCAGGCCGCCCCTTTCTATCCTGCGGTATTTTCCTCAACTTTACCGAAAAGTCACCAAAAAATTTCCGCTCTCCATTAAAAATTTTGCTTGCATCCTTTATAAATCTGCGCTATACTAAAACACAGGCAGAATATTTTGCGCAGATATAGTTCATCGGTAGAACGCTAGCTTCCCAAGCTGGAGAGACGGGTTCGATTCCCGCTATCTGCTCTTAGAAGGCTGAAAACTTGAGAAAATCAATGTTTTCAGCCTTTTTGCTATTGCCATTGCTCACTCATTTCACAACAACCTTAACCTTCTTCGTTTTTTTGCCGGAACGAACTACAATTTTAGCCGTTCCCTTCTTTTTGGCTTTTATCAGGCCAGCTTTTGTGACGGTCGCCACTTTTTTATTCGAGGAGGTACAGCTTATTTTTTCTTTACTGGTAAACGGCGAAACCGCCAGGTTCAATGCCGCCTTCTGCCCTCGCTTCAAAGTAACGGTTGAAGATGAAACTGTGATTCGTTTTGTCTTCACCTTCTCTTTTTGCACTTTAACAGTGACTGTTGTCTTTGCACCGCTCTGCAGCAGAATGCTGACTTTAGCCTTCCCCTTCTTTATTCCTTTCAGCTTTACTTTACCATCCGCCGCATTTGCAATGGAGGCCTTTACACTCTTTGGATTATCGCTGGTGACGGAACGAATGCGGTCACCTGTTTTCATAATTACCTTCAGCCCCGTTGTGGTTTGCTTTTCCTGCAGCGGCACATTTTTCTCGTTGACACGGATGGAAGCCTGCAGCTTTTCCAATACTCGAATCTGGCTGGCTCCGCAAATAGTACAGTTTCTTGTCTCTGCACCATTTTTCAAAACAGTGGCTGCGTCAGTCACCTTCCATGGTCCGTATTGATGCGTGTGTTCCAGAGGATCACGGTTTTGTCCTTCCTGGGTCACAATTCCGTCTACCTTAATTTCTGCTCCTACACAGTTTTGTGTAGTAAGCTCACCGCCAACCTGTGTTACACCTACTGCGGTTCCCGTGCTGACGCCCTTTACCTCCACCTTATCCGGTGTATTCTCATTGGTGGATTCCAGCGTGATTTCATAATTCGTCCCCTGGGGCGCCTCTACCTGTGTACTGTTTAACGATTCCATATCACTTACAGCAAAAGTAACTCGTCCCGCTGTAGTTGAAACCGTTGTTCCCAGATTCCGATTAACCATGGATGCCAAAAACTGAGATACAGAATCATCTTTGTTTTCTACCGTATATAAATCTGTCGGCAGATACAGCATAATATCCGTATCCCCCATTTCATTGTCAGCCGTAATACCCAGATTCTGCATCTTAAAAATATCATCGTCCTGTGTTTCCAACTCTCCATTTTTCAAGACGGCCACAGTCTGATCTTCCACATCACGGATTTCTATATTCTCTGAATTGACAACCAGAACATTTCCCTCATCGATATCCTCTCCAAGATGGTTCCACGCATATTCAAAATCTTCATAAGGAACATAGGAAATAAAGCTCTTGGGATATTTACTGCCCCAGTCATGCTTATCATTCATATTATAATACCAGTCAACATACTCTCCGGTGGTTTTATTCTTATACAAAATAATGGAACGAAATGCATTGCCATAATTACAGTCATAAACCAGCAGTTGATCCGTATCCGCATCTTTGGGAACAATATCATAGCCAATCACGGCATGACCTCCTTCCGGACCGTAAAGACATATCACAGCCGGCTTTTTGCTGGTTCTCAGATTCTTCACGATTTCTGTGATAGCAGACAATTCACCTATATTTTCCTTACAATCCTTTTGAATAAATGACATGTACTGAGTTGTCTGCATGATTTCAATAAATTCTCTGAGAGAATATCCCAGTTTCTCATTGACATCACCGATTTGCAGCTCGCTGACTTTTTGGGCATTCTCTTTATAGCTCCGGATTCGGACATCGCTGCCTGTCACATTAAACAGGCTCGACGTGGTAGACATACCGAAACAATTGCCTCCCCATTCTTTATTATATTTATACGTATCTTTAGCCCTGAGAGTGTCCCCAAATACAATCTGATAAATGCGCAGCGGAATCCGATAACTCGAATCATAGTCAAAGCCGTCCCGCATGTTTATAAATGTATAGTTCAATTCCTCCAACGCAAAACTACTCTCAGTCACTGCATACCAGTGTGCATACAGCGTGTGGCTTTCATCGGAGATAAGAGTGGTATTTTCTGTAACGCGAGTACCCCCGTTTTCCTGCGTATACCAGCCGGTACACTCATATCCGGCCCTCTGCGGTATCTCCGGCAAACTGCCATAGGTTGTTCCAGGCGTCATCTCTGCTTCCTTTATGATTTCCCCATTTGAAGAAAAAGTAACTGTGCAGCTATTATCAACCCATTTGATACGGTTAGCCTTTGCATAATCCTGTGCAGCAGAACCACTTTTTCCCCGCAGCATTACATCATCGTAGCGATAGACATCATAAGCCTCTGCGGAAAAATCAAAATCATCCAAGATCGCCCCGTCACCCAGTTCTTTATAGCCAAAAGCTTCCACGCCAATCTTTGTCACACCGGCGGGAATGCGAAGCTCTTTCAGACTTTCACATTGAAAAAAAGCTACATTTTCTATAGTAGTAAGAGATTCGGGCAGCTTTATCCGGGTAATGGCAGAAGCTTGTGAGAAAGCATACTGCCCAATCCGCAGCAGACCCTCGGGACAAATAACCTCCTTTAAATACTGTGCCCGGAAAAATGCCAGAGAATTCACAGATTCCGTTCCATTCGGTATCGTATAGCTTTCGTTCTTTCTGGCCGCCGGATAAAATAGCAGGGTACTTTTATTTTTGTTGAAAAGTACTCCGTTTTCTGCCGTATACGCACCGCTATCAGATGCCACACGAAACTCTTCCAGACTGGAAAAATCCTTTTCTCCCTCCTGAGATATTCCACCTGCATCCCTCAGAGAAGCCGGAAGCGAGATACTTTTTACATGGCAGGCTCCAGAATCAAATGCTTCGGAATCGATACGAGTTACTCCTTCCGGTATTTCCAATGCCGTACCCGGATGGTTTGGGGGATAATAGAGAAGTCTTGTCCGCACCCCTTCAGTCAGTTCTTCTCCCTCATACAAGATCCCACCGCGGGAAGAAAATTCCGCATTGCCGTCATCCACCTGAATCTCCTCCAGATCGCGGCATACCAGAAATGGAAAACTCTGCACGGGTTCCAACGGGATCTGACCCTCCGATAATTCCGGATGCGCTCCGACACCTCCCAGACGATAGACAGAAGCTGGAATCCGCACGGATGTCAGACCACATTCATAAAAGGCATAAGGCTCGATGACCTCCAGTCCCTGGGGAAAACTGACAGTCTGCAGCGCACTGCACCCTAAAAATGCCTTCTCTCCAATAACCTTTAATCCTGACGGAAAATAAATGGTCTTCAGAGAAATACAATCGTGAAAGGATTCCTGCGGAATCTCTTCTATCCCGTCAGAAAGCCGTACCTCCCGCAATTTTCTGCAGTTTCCAAAGATAATGTATTCCCCTAAGGATTTTACAGAATCTGCCATAGTAACCTTTTCCAGATTGCTGTAGGAGGAAAAAGACATACTAATTTTATCAATACCATCCTCCACCACAATCTCTTTCACTTCTTTTTTATGCGCAGCCATATTTTCGTCAGAAGACATGGTACCGCTGCCGCCAACAGTCAATACCCCCGTTTTCTGATCCAGCTTCCATGTCATGGTGCCATTGATACCCTCATAAGGATAGGATGTCTCTTCCTTGGCATAAACCTGACGGACCCCATTAGGCAGAATCATGCCGCCGTTCCACAATACTACGGCCAGCAGCAGCCAAAGTATTCTTCTACTTCGTTTTTTCATAGCTTTCCCTCCTACTTTACTTTGATTTTCACAATTTTCTTCTTTTTCCCGGATCGAATTGTAATTTTGGCCGTTCCTTTTCCTCTGGCTTTTACCACACCACTCTTTGTCACGGTCGCAGTCTTTTTATCAGATATCTTATAATATATTTTTTCCTGAGACGTAAATGGCCGAAGCGCCGGTTTCACAGAAAATTTCTCGCCCGGCCTGAGAGTCAGATTTGTCTTTTTCAGGACAATGCTCTTTGTTTTTACCTTACCGGTCTGTACCTTTACTGCTATGGTCTTTTTCAATCCGCTTTGCAGGACAATCGTTACTTTTGCTTTTCCTGTTTTCTTCCCTGCTTTCAGATTCAGGACACCTTTTACAGCGTCTTTGATGCCGACCTTTACGATACCGGACTTATTACTTTTTACAAAAACAATCTTATCTCCATCGGCCATGCCCACCTTCAGCCCGCTGGTCGTCTGCTTTTTCCCAAGAACGATATTCGTTTCGTTGACATTTATAAATGGTTTTGCTGTACTGTTCCCTTTGTCTGAATTATGTTCCGTCTCCGTAGTACCATTTCCCGATGCATTTATTTTTTCAAACAGCGCTGTTATTTTATGGTCAGCCGATATATTTTCCAGTGTGTAAGAAGTTACTGCGCCAACGCTCCGTCCATCAATCTGTACGTCTTTTATCTGATATCCCTCATTCGGTTTTATCTCATAGAAATGAGAAGTTCCGTATTTCACTTCCCTTTCCCCCGAGGGAGTGATGGTGCCGCCTCCCCAGGCAGATGCCTCCAGCGTTACTGTTCCTGAAATATCCGTAACTGCCTCCGCTCCCATGGAATTTAGTTCACCATCTCTTCTGCCCATGCCGACCTTCTGTCCGTTTCCGATACCGCTCATCACACGGATATCCGGATCTGACTCCCGGGAGGATTGCAATTGTATCTCATAAAATGCACCCGCATCCGCTGTCAGATAGCAGGACTGTATATTTTCTCTGTCACTGACCGCCAGGTCAAACTCCTTCATCGAAGTTCTGACGGAAACTCCCAGCTCCCGATTGGTCATACTGACCTCAAACATATCCGCATTATCTCCTGTTTTCTTAAGCGTGTACGCTTCGTCTCTTGGCAGATACACGATTTGTCTGCCTGGCCACATATCATCAAGCTTGCATACCTGAAAGATATCCGTTCTGTCTCCTGCAGTCTGCAGCCGTCCGTCAACCATGCTGGCCACCAGCTTATCTTCCGTATCGTAGATTTCAAAATTGTCTTCATTCGCTATGAGCATGTTGGTCTCTATATAGGGTTCCACATTTCCCCGGTTCTTCCAGATCTCCCAGCATTCCTCGTCAAGCAGCCAGGCAATATTTCCATTTGGTCTGTCGGAACCCCACCAGTATGTATTATCAAGTGGATACGACCATGAAACAGCTTTTCCTCCGCGGAAGCCTACAGTAATGTATCGTATCGTCCCCGGAAAATTGGGGTCATAAATATACAGCCGTCCGGTGCTGCTATTTATTTTTCTGGCTGCCAGGCCAAGCACCGCATGTGCACTGTCACAATATTTTCCATTTTCATCCTGCGTCTGTCCGCATATGGCAATGATAACGCCTTGTATTCCGGAAGACACTCCGTCCTCCACTACATTGTACAGTCCATCCAGATCGTTCCAGCGGGATTCGTATTTCCTCGTCGTATAATCAGCGCCCCAGGAAACCTGCATAGCCTCTATGAACTCCGTCAGGGTAATTCCCCATCCACTGTGCCGGTCAAAAATTTCAAGCGCTTTGGGCTTGAAAGCTCCAATGCGGAAAGTGTATGGCATCACATATGATCTTAAAAAGAATGCTGCCGTGCTGACCATTCCGTAACAATTGCCTCCCCACTCTCCACCGGCAGCATATAAATTTCTGGCGCTCTGTGTATCTCCGTAAATTCTTTGATAAGCTGACAGCGGAATACGATATTCGGAAGGATATTTAAAATCCGCTCCGCTATTTCCAAATTTATAGGAAGCATCGTTTACTCCATTACCGCTGACTTTTGTAGTAAAGCTGCAGGATGCCGCTGTAGCGCCTCCTGCGTCTAAAACCTTGATATAAGTAGTAGACGTACCGGAGGACAATCCACTTAAAATCAGCGGAATCCTCCCGTTGTTGTATTCACCTGTTGTATATCCCACAATGTCTTCATGGTTTCCCATGACAATAACACTGCCGTCCACAGGTGCATTCTCTATAATGATCGAAGCAGAAAACTCCTCAAAAGCATCCAGAGACAGCGGCGTAAGCGACAGCTTCACCGACGATTTTTTTTGCATCACTTTCACCGTGATCTGCACGGTTTTTAACAGCTCTTTTACACTGCTGTCATAGAGATACACGGTCACAACAGAAGTACCGGCCGTCTTTCCGGTTATATTCAGCCAGGTTGCCTGTCCGTTCCAGCGGCCTGTCCAGTTGCAGCTAATACTGCTTCCGGAAACGCTGTAGCTCATAGAAATCGGTGCGCTGGTCCCTCCTGCAGTCAACTGCACTTCTTTTGACTGTCCCGCATCCAATGTCAGACTTCCAGTACCTGCCGTAAAAGTTACCGCTCCGCTTACATTCACATAGATCGTAGTGCCGGATAAATACTGCATGTCGGCGGTGCGGTATAATTTTACCGTAATATAAGCAGAGCCGGATTTTATTGCATGAATATTTAAAGGAATACTGCCGTCTCCGGCTTTTCCCCACTGAGTGCTGCAGCATCCGCCTGACACAACGGCGCCGACGGATACATCCTCTTTCGTCCCGGAAATGGATAGATTCACACTCCTGTCTTCTCCTGTTTTCATGGACAGAGATCCTAAAGAAGACGTCAGCTTCGGGATGGCGCCTTGCACCGTTATCCGCACCGAACAGGTCGCCAGCACTTTGGAACTGTTTTTCTCACGTATGGTTATAGTCAGCGTCCATGCCCCGGCTTTGCGGCCGGTAACATCTATATAGCCATATTTTCCATTCCAGTCGCGCAGATCACTATAACCGTAATAAATATCATGTCCGCTGATATCCACCTCATAGACACCATTCAGATTATCGATATTCAATCGAAAGGTCTTCGTTTCATACTGATTCACCGTCATTTTACTGACCGACGGCCGCATAACCGGCAGCGGCCGAACTGTCATTGCAATACGTCCGGATGTTATTACTTTCCCGTTCGACCTTCTTTTGATACTTACTTTTATGGATGTACTGCCTGCCTTCTTTCCCTGCAGACGAAGAGCATAACTTACTCCATTGTTGCTTCCGAAAGAAGCCTGACAAATCTGTTCATTAAAATCCACCTCAAGTGCATAGCGGGAGTCCAGCCCCTGGGTGTGAAGCCAGACAATAGCCGTATTTCCATTTAATACAGAAACATTGTCAGAAGAAAAAGAAAGTGTCGGATCCGGTTCCACCACATTTACCCAAATATACTTCATCGCCAGCACTTTATTATTGGCCTTATTTGTAAGACGCAATGTCACAAGACCCATTCCTTTTTCCAGACCGGACACCCAAAGCTTCGCACTGCACAGTCTCACGTTCACATTTTCCCAGGAAGCTCCCAGATTATCGCTGGTATCTCCTCCCAGGTTCCAGTCACAGTTCGCTCCCCAGGTTATCACAAGGGCCCTTCTGCTCCCTTTTGTCACCGTAATGGAATCAGGCAGGGACTTTATCCACGGACTTGAAGCTCCAAGACTCGGCAGTGCATCCTCCGGCAGAGTACTGTCGGCATGCAAAGGTTCTTCCTGAAGCACATCTTTTGTATCAACGCCCTCTTCTCCATCCAATACGGCCGTCATTTTCCCGGAAGTCTCATCCTCATCCCCACTTACGATGTCAATACTGCCGCTGATTTCCTGACTGCTCGTCCCTTCATTTCCAAAATCCCCCAAATCCGGCAGTGTGACTATTTCCTCCAAATCCTCCTGTCCCTGAAGGCTTTCCCGGTCATTTTGCAAATCATCCTCGGTCAGAATATGCTCTTTAGAAAAATTGGAAATACATCCGTCCGTAAATTCCAACGTTCCGCCCAGAGCCGGCAGCATCTCTCCGACTTCCTGTGCATTCCCTCCTTCTGAGTCCAGATCAATGATATTATCCTCAGAATAATAAAAAGCTTCTCCATTGATAATTTCCGTCTGCAAATCATCGGCTGCTCTCACAATCAAGTTGCTTCCGGCCGACACCGTTTCACACAAGAAACAAAAAATCACAATCCACACCAAAACATGTTTAACGGTTCTCTTTCTTTTCATACCAAACTCCCTTCCATAGATGCCGTAAAATATTGCTTTTTAATTTTGACTTTTTTACGGCTCCTTTTGCCATCAAAAGCTTCCGGCAGTTTACCAGGCTCATAAATGAATTTTTATTAATATCATTATAAATGCTGTTTTTTTCACCCGCAACCTGAAATTTTAAATCCGCCTGCATTTATGATATTACCTTTTCGTAATTTAATAGCAATTGACTTCCGCACTGGAAAACTTTAAAATATAAAAGATATCGTAACTGCAAATGCACATAACAGTTACAGGACACTTATTCATTTCACACAGGAGGATTATATTATGCAGCAAGTATCGATATTCGCAGAAAATAAGAAGGGAATGATGGAAAAAATCACCGGTGTTCTTCGCCGTGAGGAAATTAACATTCTGGGATCTGTCACAAATGACAGCGCAGAATACGGTATCATCCGTATGGTTGTCTCCAACCCGCAGAAAGCGGCCAGAGCTCTGAACGAAGCAGGATATCTCTGCCACCTCATCGAAGTAGTCGGTGTTGAGCTTCAGGATGAAGTCGGAAATCTCAATCAACTTCTTCTCGCACTCTCCGAGAGCAACATTAACGTAAATTATCTATACCTCTCCTTTAATCGTGACACTGGAAAACCTATCATGGTATTCCATTCTGAAGATATTATGGAAGTGAAAGCCTGCATTGAGCGCAAAGGCTACACGGTATTGTAAGAGTATACTCTTACATAGTTTTGTTTTCACCTACAGAACCTGCCACCGACAGCTTCCTTGGGATGCTTGGCAACCTACAGAACCTGCCACTGGCAGTTTCCTTGGGATGCCTGGCAACTAATACATATGGCTGCATATTATCCTCACAGACAATATGCAGCCATATGCATTTTATTCCTGCAGGGTGTTTCATTCTCACCTGCCGCCGATTATGTGATTACTGTGTGCAGCCGTTCATATAAGCATCAAGCGCTTCTCTCGCAGCTCTCACCTTATTCTCATCTGTCTGCCAGATCTCAAACTCGCTCATGGATGGAAGCCCCATATGAAGGCACTTTTTGCGGTACTCCATTCGGCTTGAAAGTGTTGCCTTTCCTGACATGTGATAGGAAGTTATGCCTGTATACTGTGCAAGCTCACGAATAGCATTTCCGTCAATACCTGCACCCGCCAGAATCTCTATGCGCCCTGCTGACTGCTCCTGAAGTTCCTTCAGCAGTTCTCTTCCCATTTTACAGTTTTGCTGCTGCCCTGACGTCAGAATCGTCTTTATCCCAAGCTCCACAGCCTTTTCCAGCGTTTCTCTTGGATCCTTTGCCATATCAAAGGCCCGATGCATGGTTACATCTATACCGCCCGCTGCTTCTATCATCTGCTTCATCGCCCCCATGTCCAGGCTTCCATCAGGGCAAAGCGCACCAATCACAACTGCCTCTGCTCCTAACTCGCGAAACATGGCAATTTCCTGACACATAATTGAAACCTCATTCCTTGTATAGCAGAAATCTCCGAATCTCGGACGTATCAGCACATGTATCCGAATATCACTCTGTCTTTGAATCTCCTTAAACAAACACGGACTCGGCGTAGTACCTCCAATCACAAAGCTGCCGCACAGCTCCAGTCTGTCTGCGCCTCCTCTCACTGCTGCCAGTGCAGATTCCACACTGTCCACGCTGCATTCTAATACACCCTTTTTCATTTCAGTCACCTCTCATTTTGCTAATTTTGCATTAGGATAAATTTTTTCCATACGTTCGTCCGGAAAGCGCTCATCCAAAAATTTTTCTAAATCAGTACGCTCAGCCGGTATCCGCTCATTTTCCGCTGCCAGCTTTTCCTGCTGCCGTGTACTGTATCGCCCCAGAGCCAGAGCAGATATTCCCATATTAAATACCATCAATACGATACAGATCCAGGTAATCACTGTTCCCGGCTTTATAGGGATTTTTTCAATTAAAACCGACAGCCGCGGGTAAATCAGCTTCAGCCACACGACAGCCGCAATTCCCCAGAAAAAACAATACAAAAGATTAATTCTGCCGCCCAGATTAAACGGAATTTTGCTGTAATCCCAGAAAATTGTTCCAAACACCAGCTCCGCCAATACACTGCACATGTACTCATACGCACCTCCCAGTACAGTCCCGAGGGCAAAAATATAACTGTCGCTTTTATCTTTATACTTATAAAGCAGAGCCGTCAGCATCGCACAGCCAAGTCCCCAGACAATACTGAAAGGCCCGTAAACCAGACTGCTGCGGCTCATCCATCTTCCCATAGAATAGCGGCAGAAAACCGTCTCTACAAGATCACCGATTAAAGAACCTATAAGAAACAGCCAGACCAGCTTATAAAAACTGCATCCCTCCGCAAACACCTGCTTCTTTTTGCGACTCTGCTCTGCTTCTTTTATTTTGTCCACTTTAATGTTCGGATACGCCCGCATCATACGTTTCTGAATCTTGCCAGTAAGTACATTGCCAAACTCATCCGTAACCTTCTGCATGTTCTCATTGATCTGCTCAATCCTGCGAATCCGTATCTTTAACTGAAGGATCGCCACCACAGAGCCGAGCAGGTCGATCCCCATCAGCACATACGCCGCCATGAGAACAATTCTTCCCACAAACACCGGAATCAACCGCAGAAGTTGTAAAAGCATCGGATTCAGGAACTTAAACATCAGCACAACGCCGATGCCAAACACAATCAGATGCCAAATACCGAAATACCCCTCATACTGAAAACGGTTCTTACTGTAGTCCCACCATTTTCTGTGGAAAATGTGCTCCAGAATAATTCCTGTCATCACAGACACAAACGCTGCCATAATCGCTCCGCCGAGGAACAGAAAAAACAGGCTGTGCCGCAGCTCCGGAAGAAAAATGCAGCAAAGCACCGCCCCTATGCCATAAGAAGGACAAAACGGCATATTCATAAATCCAGTATTGACAAATCTGCGATTACGGACTGCATTCGCAATAACTCCTGCGCACCATCCCCCAAACGAATAAATCAAAAAAAACCAACACAACTGATAAAATGTGTATATCATATCTTCCTCTTTCGTATCTCCTGTACAAAAAATTCGTTCAAAACAGTAGCAGCAATTTTCAGTATACCTTTAATTTCCACATATGTAAAGCAAACTTTTATTTTTACCTGCAGAACCTGCCACCGGCAGCTTCCTTGGGATGCCTGGCAACTAAAATTTATAAATTGCGTTTGTCAATTACTATTTTACCAGAACACTCCTATGCATTTTCATATATATTTTATATATCTGCTATCTCAAATATATATTTTACAAATTCCCATATCTTAGTATACTATATACCCGGACTTCCGAAAGTGAATGTCTCAGCTTCCGGTGATTCATCACCCCTAAATTCCCTTGAAAGGAGGGCGGCGCTTATGAACAAAAAGAACGGTCAAATATCCGAATCACTGACTCTGGGAATTTTCCTGACTCTTGCAGGTGGTTTTCAGGACGCATATTCCTACAATGTACGGGACCACGTTTTTGCAAATGCGCAAACCGGAAATATCGTCCTGCTTGGTCAGAATCTGGCTTTGGGAAACCTGATGCATGCCCTGCGTTATCTTCTGCCGCTCGCCGCCTTCTTTTTAGGGGTATATCTTTCTGAATGGATCAAACACTTTTACAAAAACAGTGCCAAAATACATTGGCGGCAGATTGTACTGCTGATAGAGATATTTATTTTGGGAATAACGGGATTTCTTCCGTATTCCACCGTCTCCAATATCATTGCCAATATCATGCTCTCATTTGCATGCGCCATGCAGGTGGACAGCTTTCGAAAGTTTCGCGGGATTCCCTGTGCCACTACCATGTGCATCGGGAATATGCGAAATGCCACCGAATATCTGTGTCTTTACCATGCTACCGGAGATCCGGCCATGAAATACAAAAGCATTCACTGTGCATTTATTATCCTGATCTTCGCTATAGGCGCCGCACTTGGCGCTGTATGTTCCGAATTTTTCGGCACATATGCTATCTGGGTCGCTATGACAATGCAGGTCACAGGATTCTTTATGATGTTTTCACGTACGGAACTTATTGAACAAGAACACGAAACGGAAAAACATAAAAATATCTAATTATACGATATCCGCTCCTTCTTAATTACCTGCATACTGCAGAAGCCCCGAGGCCATATCCCCGGGGCTTCTATCATTTCATTTTTCTGTTTTAGAAAAGTCTCTTTTCCAATCTGCAGAGCTTATTTCACACGCACTTTTTTCTTTGTGCTGTATTTTGTATAAATCTTCTTGCCATCGACCGTCTTGTAAGCTCTCATTCTTACATAGCAGGTCTTCTTGCTTGTCAGATTTTTGATGGTCTTTGCTGTTGCTGCGGCACTTCCTACCGTAACCTTCTTAGCGCCCTTGAAGCTGGAACGTGTTGCATACTGGATTACGTATCCTTCCGCACCCTCCGCTTTCTTCCAGGTCACTTTTATTTTCTTCTTCTGCGGCTTTACAGACTTAATGCTTACCTTGGAAGCCTTAAATTCTTCTGCATCCAGCAGCTCTTGCATCTGCTTCTTCAGAGCCTCTGCCTTTTCAAGCGCTTTCTGAGCCTCTGCCAATTTGGCATCTGCTTCCGCCTGTGCCTGTTTCAGAACCTCCTCGGCTGCTTTCTGAGCTTCCTCAGCCCTCTTTGCTGCTGCCTCTGCCGCTTCCTTCGCTGCAATCGCCTTGTCCGCTGCCGCCTGCGCTGCAGTCGCTGCCGCTTCCGCCAGATCCGCCTGGGCTTTTGCCGCTGTCTGGGCTGTCTGCGCCGCATCCTTTGCTGCTTCTGCAGCCTTCTTAGCATCTTCCGCCGCTGATTTTGCTTTTACTGCATCATCCTTTGCCATCTCAGCATCTGCTTTCGCTGCCTCTGCCTCTCTCTGAGCTGCTTCTGCCAGAACCTTCGCATTTACTGCATCATCCTTCGCTGTCTCAACTGCCTTCTGAGCATTTTCGGCTGCTGTAGCTGCCGCCTCAGCTCTGCTCTGTGCTGTCTCTGCTCCTGTCTTTGCCGTCTCTGCCGCAGTTTTAGCTGCCTGGGCTGCATCAGCCGCCGTCTGGGCCGTTGCCTTTGCTGTCTCTGCCTCTGCTTTTGCCGCTTCCGCTGCTTTCTGGGCAGTTTCTGCTTTTGCTTTTGCATCCGCCGCTGCCGCTGCGTCGTCCTTCGCTGCCTGGGCTGCCTCTTCCGCTGCTTTCTGAGCCTTCTCTGCGGCTGCCTGGGCCGCTTCAGATTTACTCTGAGCCGCTTTTGCATTATTTGCCGCTGCCACTGCCGCTTCCTTCGCTGCCTCGGCCTTTGCCTGAGAATCTGCTGCCGCTGCGGCGGCTGCCTCGGCATCTCTCTTAGCCACTTCTGCGGCTGTCTTCGCTGCCTGGGCTGCTTTCACTGCCTCGGCAAGCTCTGTATCGGAACCGCTTGATTTTGTAACAGTAATTTCAATCGCTGCTTTCACATCCGGTCTTGCTGCACTTGCAACAGTAATGGTTGCTTTTCCTTCTGCCTTCGCAGTAATCACACCATTCGCCTCAACAGATGCAACTGCGTCATTGTCAGATGCATAAACCAGTTCTTTGCTATCTGTAGTATTTGCAGGTGTAATCTCTGCTGCGATCACATACTGCTCATCTACCTTCAGCTCTTTTGCCAAATCTGCTACCGTGATAGCGGTAATCGGTACTTCACGTGCTCCTACGTTCACCGGAATCTCCGCATATACACTCTCATTATCCTTTACTGCCGCTTTGATTGTTGTCTTTCCTTCTGCAACAGCCGTTACGGTACCGTCTGCATCAACAACTGCCACTGCCTCATTTGCGGAGCTGTAAACAATCTCACCCTCTGCATAGTAAGGTATCAGAGCAGCCTGAACAGAAACCGTATCGCCTGCCTTTTCCAATGCAACAGATGCCTGATACGGGCGTACGCCGGTTGGAGCTGTGTCGATATTCTCATAAGCATACTCATCGAAATCATACCACAACTGTACATTCTCATCCGACGGTCCATACGCTCTGCTATCCAGCTCTTCTGTCGTCAGATTTGTAGAATAAACACGGATGTTGCGGATATAATTGCTCGAGGTACGTCCCGTTTCCGGACAATAGCCAATACCCAGAGGAAAATCTGCTGTTGCTACGGTTCCTGCTGATTTTGTGACAGCTTCCTTGCCTTCCACATAT
>ERZ809224.1660-NODE-1660-length-15702-cov-9.021857_pt1 | contig 15702 bp, 15 predicted proteins | sample MGYA00520513_ERZ809224 | MGnify/ENA primary metagenome ERZ809224 (study PRJEB31576, sample SAMEA3212658) | Homo sapiens | biome: human-gut; feature: human gut; material: fecal | place: Sweden | collected 2012 ...
TTCACTATTTTATTTCTGTTTTCAACCATTCTTCAACTTTCTTTTTCAATACATTCTTCGCTTTAAATAACTGGGATCTGACCGTTGAATTGGAACATCCCACTATTTCTGCAATCTCCTGTAATTCATAACCGTCTATTTCCCTCATGTTAAATATCGTGCGGTATCCTTCGGGAAGTTCCCGGATCATCCCGAGTAAAACATCCATTGGTACCGTCGCATCAGCAGGTACCGTAACTTCCGGCAGTTCCTGCGCCATTTCTTCTATATCCACCAGATTATTATTCACATTCTTTTTCCGCTGGTTAGATATCAGGGTATTAACCGTAAGCCTCTTGATCCAGTAGCCAAGTGTGCTTTCAAACCTGAACCTATGGATATTGAGGAAAACTTTCACGAAAACATCCTGAAGCATATCCTCGGCTTCACTCTGTGTTCTTGTATACCTTTTGCATATATTCAACATAGGCCCTGCAAAACGTTGATATAATATTTGCTGATATTTCGGCTTTCCGGAAATACATCCTTCTACTATTTCTTGATCAGTCATCAAATATTTCAAAGTTATACAGTATTATTCAGACTCACAAAGCAGAAAAATGTTGCCTGAAATGTTTTATTTTTGCAAAAATATTAAAATTAATATTAAGGTATGATACTGCCCCGCTCTTATTTTCAGGAAGAAGATGTGTTCATAATCGGACGTGATTTGTTAGGGAAAAGTATTTTCACGTGTCTCGGTGGACAATTAAGCGGTGGTCTTATCACCGAAACAGTAGCTTATAAAGGATCACATCAGGATATTTATTCTCTTGCCGGTAAATTTTCAAATATGGACTCAGGAGGTTTTATATTTGTGGATTCATACGGAGATGAACGCATCGTTTTCAACCTGATTTCAGGAAAGAAAGGCAAATTGGGTACTATTTCTATCCGGTCATTTATTCCTACTCATGGAGAAGAACTCGTTTTGCAACGTTGCGGAAAAGCCAGGATTTCCGCCGATATCGCAAATGAGCCTGAAAAAGTAGCCAAAGCGTTAGGTATCAAACCCGAACATAATGGACTCCAAATTCCTTCCCCGGGGATTTGGTTTGAAGACAGGGATATCGTTATCCCGGAATCAGATATCATGACAATTCCGTCGGCAGAAACGGATTATCCGGGAGAACATTTCCGGTATTTTCCGAGATGACCAGTTTAAATTTTAATCACTCTTTCCTATTTCCATGTTTTCTCAGCACAAAAGATCCGACAGGGCAATCCAGGCATTTTTTCGAAGTACAGTATCGTGCCTTCAATTCCAGTATAGCTTGTGAATATAAAGCGCCCTTGGCGGGGAAACCGGCTTCTTTGTAATATCTGGTGATACGGTTTTCTTCGAAAGGAATATCTTCCAGCATAGACACGGCCCTGATCTGTAATTCTTCTTTACCGTGAAAGGCACCATAAGAAAAAAGAAACGGAACCATTGTATTAATCAGGAGAAGATATAACGAATCCTTACCCAAAGTAATGCAACGGGCCTTAACCGGCTTCCCGAATTTATAATGGGTTTCCCAGTATACATCAGGCGTGCAGCATATAAGTTCCTCCAGTTCATGTTCTCCCAACGCTTCATGAATCAACCGATGAAAAAGGTCCGGTACGGTATGAATCAATTCACTCAACTGGGCCAGTCTGATACAGGGGAAATTCCGTGGCCTCAAACGCAGATAACTCCAGTGCCGTGGCGAAAGCGGGACCAATTTGTATTTATACTGCAAGTAATGATATTCCGATTGTAATGACTGGAAATAAGGATCATCCATTTCTGTTTGCAGCATACCGGCCTGCCCGAAAATAAGGGCGTAAACCTGCAACTTAGATCCCGCATGTTTCACGATCGAAGAATAAGGAATACTTTTAGACAGTAATTCAAACGCAGGAGTATTGGTCTTAAATCCGAAATTAGAGACTAAGAGCCTGAAAAAGGCTTCTTCCCAATTGCCCGTGCAAAGATCCACGATATCCAGTACTAATTTTTGCCGCTTTAATAACCTTTCCATGGTCATCGCGGATAAAAAAGAGGAAAAACGGAGGGAATCTATCTCCGGCAATAGTGAACGGCAGGGAAGATCATTTTCAGCCAATGACATTTCACGGTAGCGATCAAGCAGGTCATCCGGAATATGCTCTTTGAGTTCGAGCGTGGGATATTTTTCATGAGATGAGCGATAAATATCCATATCGTTCTCATAAACCACATGTAATATCACCGATTGATACTTCTGGTCCTGATGATGGCCGTGCTTCAGCCAGTCGGAACTCAAAATATGGATTTCCACATCCCCAGCCCAGGTAATATCGTCAATTTTTACTATAGCCTGCTTAAAATCGGGTCCGGCATCCGGATGTGGAAAACCGGGATGGATAACTTTCAGGGACTGTCCCGTAACGGTGGTAAGATCGACAAAACGATAGAGGCGATGCCTCCATACATAGTGGAGAAAGGATTCACGCATATCAAAGAGTTTAATAATTTTGCTATCATAGAGTTAGATCAGTAGACATAGTTATAGTAGTGTAACTCTTTACTCAAACAAAAATAAAGCTTTTGACCCATATTTCAAAATTTGATTTTCAACATTCCATAATTTATTTTTGAAAATATAATCCGATATGATATGATATATGAAAAAAAAATGTATTTTTGCACTCCGAATTTTAAAAGCAGAAAGCAATGAAAAAAGAAATTCATCCGAAGGAATATAGGGCAGTGGTTTTCAAAGATATGTCTAACGAAATCGCCTTTTTAACCAAATCAACCGTAAACACGAGAGATACTATCGTTTGGGAAGACGGAAAAGAATATCCGTTGGTAAAACTGGAAATCTCCAATACCTCCCATCCTTTCTTTACCGGTAAAATGAAACTGGTCGACACGGCAGGTCGCGTTGATAAATTCAGGAACAAATACGCCAAACATTTTGAAAATAAAAATAACTAATCCAGGTTATTTACTAAAGTTTACTGAGGCCTTTTTCCAAAAAAGCCTCAGTTTTTATTTTCAATAATGAATATCATCTTATTTGACGGAACCTCCAGGGAATCTCTTTTTCCCATGACCTTAACCAGGCCCGTAGCAGAATTGCGACTTGGCATTTTGACTATCCGTGAAAAATGGCAGTTTTATCTCCAATCTCATGCTACAACAGCTACGGTCCCCTACCTCCAGACCAAGTTTTCCATTCATCTTTCCGACGATAATTTATGGATTGACGGAGCGCTAATACCTTCCTCCTATCTTTTGCAACATATCACTTCCCTGGAACCCGGAGAGGCACTGAAATACCGTGACCGGATCATCGCTTTTAGAAGTTCGGGAACTTCTATTCCAGATTTGTACTCCTCCGACGGGAAATGGTCAACTGAAAACGTCAAAACGCTTACCAATTCGGTTAAAATATTTCCGGAAAACGAAGAGTTGATCTTTACAGACCGGTTAACGGATCTGTTTTCGTATAATGAGCAGGAGATCAGACAGGATTACCTATTACTGGCACCTCAGGCGAAAAGTTTCTCTATTGCCAAAAATAATCTGCTTATCGGACCGGGTAAAAATCTCTATGTCGCCTCACAGGTTATCATGGAAGGCGCTATATTGAACTGCAAGGAAGGTCCTATTTATATCGGCAAAGGAGCCCGCATAGGCGAAGGAAGTATTATTACCGGGCCGGTGGCTATCGGCGAATATGCGGTGGTGAAACCGGGAGCCCGTATTTGCGGAGGATCTACAATCGGTCCCTATTGTAAAGTTGGCGGAGAAAATAACAATGTGGTATTTCATAGTTTTTCCAATAAAGCCCATGACGGCTATCTGGGAAACGCCGTGATAGGCAGCTGGTGTAATATCGGCGCCGGCAGCAATTTCTCCAATCTCCAGAACAGTTATCAGGATATTAAGCAGTGGCATTACCCCTCCGGCACATTTGTTAATACAAACTTAAAATTCTGTGGCGTGACCATGGGCGACTATACCACATGCAGTATTAACTCCATGTTCAATACAGGAACGGTTTTGGGCGTGGGATGTAATCTTTTCGGGCCGGATTTCCACAGGAAGTTCGTTCCATCTTTTTCTTACGGGGGTAGGAATTCCGGATATACCGTCAATGCCCTTCCGAAGCTTCTGGAAACGGCTTCCGTAATGCATGAAAGACGTGGGAAATCATTTGGCCACGCAGATAGAATTCTTATCGAATTCTTATTTGATAATAAAAATATATTACATCTGTAAAATTAAGGGTAAAAAATGAACCCTTTCTATATTTAAGTGTTAGTAAGTTTGCGTAAAACTACACTAACAGAATAAATATGAATGACAACTATCTCATCAACGATTTCTTTAATAGTGAATCCAATTTCATACCGCTTTTTTCTCTGGAGGACGAGGAACTTTTAAAGAAAGAGAATATGCCGGATGTAATACCCATATTGCCTTTACGCAATACGGTATTATTCCCGGGTATGGTGATCCCTATTACGCTTGGAAGGAATAAATCCATACGGTTGGCACAGGATTATGCCCGGACTGACGAGCCTATCGGTGTAATTACGCAACGTGAGAACGATATTGAAGATCCTGCCATTAACGATATGTATCCCGTGGGTACGCTAGCAAGGATCATTAAATTCGTGTCCATGCCTGACGGAAGTGTGACGATCCTTGTACAGGGAATGAAACGCTTCTGCCTCCAGAAACTCATCCAGGTTGAACCCTATTATAAAGCGGAAATAAGCGAATATCAAACCAACGAATTCGATAGCGAAGTTACGAATAGTGAAAATTTCGGGGCGCTTATCGGGACTATTCGCGATACGGCCATCGCCATGATCAGGTTATCCCCTAACCTGCCTAATGAAACCGCTTTTGCCTTAAAAAACATAGAAGCGCCTATCTTCCTTTTGAATTATATCGCGTCCAATCTTTCCGCATCCGTGGAAGAAAAACAAAGTATACTTGAAATGCAGGATGTGGAAGAACGGGCAAAAGTGATACTCAAATTGTTGAATAAAGATCTGCAACATATCGAGCTTAAAAACCAGATCCAGTTTAAGTCGAGGCAGGAAATGGATAAGCAGCAGCGGGAATATTACCTGAATGAGCAGATGAAAACCATTCAGCAGGAACTGGGCGGATCACCGTCGGAGAAAGCGGCCAGCGAATTACTGGAAAAGGCGAAGAAGAAAAAATGGGGAGAAGAAACCCAGCGGATCTTTGATACGGAACTTCAAAAATTACAGCGTACCAATCCGATGTCACCGGATTATTCGGTACAACTCAATTACCTGGAATTATTGGTGGATCTTCCATGGAATGAATACAGCGTTGACCACTTCGACCTTAAGAAAGCACGTAAAATACTTGATCATGATCATTTTGGTCTCGATAAGGTTAAGGACAGAATCATCGAGTACCTGGCCATATTGAAATTAAAAGGAGATATGAAATCTCCCATATTATGTCTTGCCGGCCCTCCCGGAGTAGGTAAAACATCCCTGGGACATTCCATTGCTGAAGCTCTGGGCAGGAAATACATCCGGATTTCTTTAGGCGGACTCCGTGATGAATCGGAGATCAGGGGGCATCGTAAAACTTATATCGGCGCCATGCCGGGAAGGATTATCCAAAGTATGCGAAAAGCCGGATATTCAAACCCCGTATTCGTATTGGATGAAATTGATAAAGTTTTAGGCATGAATATGCAGGGGGACCCTTCGGCAGCATTGCTCGAAGTACTGGATCCTGAACAAAATAGCGCTTTCTATGACAATTATCTGGAAACAAGTTATGACCTGTCCAAAGTTCTGTTTATCGCTACCGCCAACGACCTGAATACGATTCATCCCGCACTACGTGACAGGATGGAAATAATCGACATTCCGGGTTATCTGCTGGAAGAGAAACTGCAGATCGCGAAAAAACATTTGATCCCTAAACAGCTTAAAGAGCACGGGATCGATAAAAACGACCTTACCTTTACCGATAAGATAATTGAAACCATTGTAACGGACTATACCCGTGAATCGGGTGTCAGGACTTTAGAAAAAACCATCGCCAAAATCATCAGGAACCGTGCGGCCCAACTGGTACAATATGGCGAGATGGAAAAGAAAATCACTCTGGAAGACCTGCACAAGATTCTGGGATCGCCCATTTTCCAAAAAGAAAAATCCATTGACAATAAAGTACCGGGTGTCGCTACCGGATTAGCCTGGACACCGGTGGGCGGAGAGATCCTGTTTGTGGAATCGTTGACCAGCAAGGGAAAAGGAGGATTGACTTTAACGGGAAATCTTGGTGATGTTATGAAAGAATCGGCAACCATAGCCTACGAATATTTCAAATCCCATTCAAAAGAATACGGCATTGAACCTGACGTTTTCGAAACCACCAAAATACATGTCCATGTTCCGGAAGGCGCAACTCCGAAAGACGGTCCCTCAGCCGGAATCACGATTTTGGCTTCTTTGATCTCTTCTTTCACATCCCGGAAAATAAGGCCGAAAATCGCCATGACCGGAGAAATTACTTTAAGGGGAAAATTACTGCCTGTGGGGGGTATCAAAGAAAAAATACTGGCCGCCAAAAGAGTCGGGATATACGATATTGTACTTTCGGCTGAAAACAAAAAGAATGTGGATGACATCAAAGAAAACTTTATCGAAGGAATGCACTTTCATTACTTTGATTCCATGAAAGATGCGATCAAATATATCCTGATGGATTAAGCTTATCCGTTAATATTATATCCCTGAATTTTTCCATTCCGGAAGTTGCTTTCTCACGGATTACTTTTACATTGCGGCTTACAGGTTGCGTTTCATTGGGATCGATCAGGTAAACCGGTGTATCGGATCTAGCATATAAATAGAGACTTGCTGCAGGATAAACATTTAAAGAGGTACCGATAATGAGTAAATAATCAGCATCGGAAACTTCTTCGATAGCTTTTTCAAGAAGAGGTACTTCTTCCCCGAACCATACGATAAACGGTCTTAACAAAGTCCCGTCTTCCGCTTTTTCTCCATAAGTCAGAGATCGATAACCGATATCACGAATTCCCTTTTTTTCTTTCTCACTACAAACCTTGGTCAGTTCCCCGTGAAGATGGATGACATTAGTAGATCCCGCCCTTTCATGAAGATTATCCACATTCTGGGTTACGACGGAGACTTTAAAATCTTTTTCCAATTCCGCAATAATATAATGGGCTTTGTTAGGTTCGCACTGCTCCAGTTGAGCCCGTCGCTGGTTATAAAAATCCACCATTAAAGACGGGTTAGCGTACCAACCTTCAATACTGGCCACTTCTTCAATGTTATAATTTTCCCACAATCCGCCCGAATCGCGGAAAGTACTGATACCGCTTTCTGCACTGATACCGGCTCCGGAAAGCACAACCAACTTTTTCATATTACCTGGTTTAAAGTTTGAGAAAAAGCTAAGCTATATGCAGGAACTTTGAATTTCATAGTTATTCCTAACCTTATGTTACCTATTACCTATTATATTCTATTAAGTATGATTTTTACATGATATCATTCTGAACGTGTTGAAGAATCTAAATTAATATAAGATTCTTCAACACGTTCAGAATGAGACACGGATGTATTTTAACTTACAGAAGTCTTACTATACTATTTAAGTATTCTTAAAAATTCGACCGTCAGATCCCAGCACATTTTCACGGTGGGTATCCACAGTTTCTCGTCGGGAGAATGCACGCCCCTTAATGTCGGACCGTATGAAACCATATCCAGTCCCGGATATTTCTCGGAAAACAAGCCACATTCCAATCCGGCATGTATAGCTTTAACCTCGGGTTCCTTGTGGAAAACATTATCGTAGGCTTTCACCAATACTTTCAATACTTCGGAATTGGGATCCGGCGTCCAGCCCGGATATCCGTCACTGTTCTCCACATCCGCGCCTATCATAAAAAATGTGGTGGATACGGTTTCCACGATAGCCTGTTTCCTGGATTCCACCGAGCTTCGCTGGCTGGTAGTAATGATAATTTTCTCTCCTTCAATTTTCACGGAAGCTAGATTAGTAGAAGTCTCCACAAATCCGGGAATATCCTGAGACATAGCCTGAACGCCGTGTGGGCATACATATAAAGCATTTATCAAATCTATTTGCAATAATTCCTGCATAATTTTGCCGGGAAGTTCCGCTTTTTCAATCGTGACTTCCACCTGCGGGTCGCTCACAGCCAACTCTTTTTTATAGGTCGTATCCATGTTTTGGATATAACTTTCAAAATCCGAAGCGTATTCCACCGGAAGCGTCACATAGGCATATCCTTCCCTGGCGATGGCATTTCTAAGATTTCCGGCTTTAATATCGGCAATCCTGACATCAAAATCCTGATATGCGTTCCATAATATACGGGTCAGCAATTTCACGGCATTACCCCGTTCTTTGTTGATGTCATCTCCCGAATGGCCTCCCTGCAATCCTTTTACATAAATCTTGTAGGCCATACTATTACCCGGAATTTTCTCTTCATATTCACAGTCCAGCGTAGCCACGGTATCTTTACCTCCCGCACAACCGATAAAAAATTCGCCTTCATCTTCGGAATCCAGGTTCAAAAGCATTTTACCTTTCATAAATCCCGGCTTCAAAGCAAAAGCACCGGTCAATCCGGTTTCTTCGTCTACGGTAAAGAGACATTCGATGGGGCCGTGTTCAATATCTTTGGATTCCAGCAGCGCCAGCGCTATCGCCATCCCTATGCCGTCGTCGGCACCCAAAGTCGTACCTTTGGCTTTTAACCATTCTCCATCTATATACGGTTGGATCGCATCATGATCGAAATCGAAAACGGTATCGTTATTCTTTTCACAAACCATATCCACATGGCTTTGAAAAATAACAGGAGTAACATTTTCCTTTCCCGGTGTTGCCGGCTTAGAAATGAGCACGTTACCAACCTCGTCGCGTTTGGTATCCAATCCCATGGATTTACCGGTTTCCATTAACCACGCCACTATTTTTTCTTCTTTTTTCGATGGACGGGGTACCTGACAGATTTCATTAAAAAAATGAAATACTCTTTTAGGTTCCAAATTTTGAATATCGCTCATAGATTATGATTTAGATTAAACAATACGATTTTATTTTACAAAATAGGTCAGTCGCATATTAATACTTGCCCGCTTATTTTTTGAAGAAGTATTAAAAGCGCCACCCCATGTATAATCTTCGTTAGCCGAATTGGGAGCTGTGATCTGGAATACACCCATGTTGGCCAGTTTCAACCCGCCCAAAGAAGCACCCGCGTTAATCGCGATGGTTTCGGCACGGTTACGGGCATCCTGAGCCGCGTTAGCCAGCATCTCTATCTTAAGGTCGGCAAGTTTGGTATAATAATATTCCGGACTATAAGCATTGATCTGGATACCTTTATCCAGTAATTCAGATACTTCACGCGCAATCTTTTCGATCTTTTCCACCTCCTGGGATTCGATCCTGATGGACTGAACCAGCTTATATCCCCTGAAAGTCTGTATATTCCGACCAGATCTCGAATCCCAGTCATACTGGTAATCTTCACGGGTATCTATCGCGTTAAAAACAAGTTCCGATTCCGGAATACCTTTCCCAAGAAGATATTCCCTGACGATATTATTTTGCTCCTTAATCTTGGCATATCCGCTCTGAAGATTCATATCCAAAATTTCCATACTTAAATTCCACACGATGAGATCTGAAACAAAATCCTTTTCCGCCAATCCTACTACCGAAACCGTTTTAACCGGACCTTTGGTATTGTAGAATGAGATACTTACGGCGAGCGCCGCTACGATGATCGATATGCCCGCTATGAAAGCTATTATAATTCCTGATTTTTTCATAATATTCCGGTTTTTATAAATGATATATTAACTAATACATTCTATGGTACTATATGTTCGCAAAGATAATATATTTTATGTGCAATGAAATCTTTGCCGTCAAAATATTCGGCTTGTTTTATTATCTTTGCAATTCTTATAAAATACTGGTGGTAATATTCCGTTTTCAAGTATTTTAAATAAATTTGACTGCTTACTATGGATAAATATAAAGACCTGAATGATGATAAAGACCATTCTCAAAGTGAGAATCTGGAACAATATTTAGACATGGATATGAGAGCCGAGGTCGGTCGTGAAGCGGAGGAGATTTCCAACAATCCTTTCCTTTCCCGCGGCCTGGACGGCGTTCCCACATCCCAAACTCCCCACTGTAAGGAATACCAGTACGAATGTTGTAAACTGGCTTCTTTCGATTGGATTTCAAAATTAGACATATCCACGGAATACCTTGATTTCCCCATCGTAGAGGTACGTTTTAAAAACAGCCATAAAGATTTTTTCCTTCTGCCGGAGGAAGGCGTGTTTAAAGTGGGGGATATCGTAGCGGTGGAATCTTCTCCCGGCCACGATATCGGGATCATTTCCATGGCCGGTATCGCTGTTAAAAAGCAGTTGAAGCATAAAAATATCAAACCTTCCGACGTCACCAAGAAATTATACCGGACTGCAAGAGTCGTGGATATTGAAAAGTGGATCAGCACCGTGAATCTTGAATATTCCACGATGCTCTCTTCCCGTTATATTGCCTGGGACCTGAATCTGAAAATGAAGGTCAATGACGTTGAGTACCAGGGAGACGGCACCAAAGCGATTTTTTATTATTCGGCCGAGGAAAGAGTGGATTTCAGGGAGCTGATCAAAATATTAGCCGAACAGTTCAAGATCAGGATCGAAATGCGGCAGATCGGGGTAAGGCAGGAAGCGGCACGTTTGGGCGGAATAGGTACCTGCGGCAGGGAACTCTGTTGTTCCTCCTGGCTGGTCAATTTCCAGTCCGTTTCAACAGTAGCCGCCAGAACCCAGCAATTGTCGCTTAATCCGCAAAAATTAGCCGGGATGTGCGGCAAATTAAAATGTTGTTTGAATTTTGAGCAGGATGCTTATGTGGAGGAACTTAAAAAATTCCCGCAACCCAATATCCAGCTTAAAACTAAAAAAGGCAAAGGATTTTATAACAAAATCGACATTTTCAAGAATATCGTATGGTACTCCTATGCTAACGATAATTCAACCATATTTGCCATTCCCCTGGAAAAGGTTAATCAGATCATCTCCATGAACGAAGCGGGTAAATACCCGAATACCCTTGAAGAATTCGCCATCGTGAACCAAACCAAAGAGGAAGATGTAAAATATAGCCTCGACGAATGGAAAAATATTGAAGACCGTTAGTTGCAAACTCCGGTGAAATAAAATTCAATCATGAAAAAATATTTAGCCATATTATATTTGTTCCTGTCTTTTACCGCAGCCATGACCTCATGCTCGGACAAAGTATATTATGAAAAGATTGAGCATATCGACAACGAAGTCTGGAATATAGATTCCGTACTCCATTTTGAGATCGATATTACGGATTCGCTACAGTATTATAATATGTATATCAATATAAGGAATACCGTAGATTTTGAAACCCAATATTTCTACGTATTTATGACCACTGAATTCCCTAACGGATATATTGGAAAAGACACTCTGGGATTTATCCTCAGCGATCCTTACGGACAATGGACCGGGACAGGCATCGGCAGGATAAAGGAAAACCGTTTCCTGTTCAAACCGCAAGTCCGGTTTGCCCATAAAGGCACCTACAAATTTACAGTCGTGCAGGGTATGCGGGAAGACAATGTAAAGGGTATTGCGGATTTCGGGATCAGTTTATACGATTTTCAAAAAGACAAACTGCGTTAAACTCTTCCACTTCGTTAATTTTATTTTACACCATTAATAAATGGAGTAAATCTATTTTTTTATATTTAAATTTTAATTAATTTTAAATATAATATTATATTAAGCAAGAAAAACTATTTCTATATCAGGAATGTTATTAAGGCTAATATATTCATTATTATGGTTGAGATTAAGTTAAAAAGAGTATATCAGGAGCCGGAGAAAACTGATGGATACAGAATATTGGTTGATCGGTTATGGCCACGGGGACTTAAAAAAGAGAATCTGGTATATGATCTTTGGGAGAAAAATATCGCACCTTCCAATGAATTAAGGGAATGGTTTCATATCGATCCGGATAAACGTTGGAATATTTTCTGTGAAAAATACCGGGATGAACTCGATCATTCTCCATATACGGAAGATTTCATAAACAATGTAAAGCATACTACCATAACCACACTATTATTCAGTGCTAAAGATGAGAAACATACTCATGCCATAATCCTGAAGTCCTATTTGAACGATCACCTTCCACATCATTCCTAAAAATGAAGAATACTGTCAAAAAATATAGCGATAAGGTTAAAAACAGCAAATTCGTAAAAAAAATCAACAATTCGTTGAACAGATTGGTATTGCCTGGTTTCCAGGGAATTCCGTTGATGCCCGTATTAAAACTCCTTTTTGAATCCACTACCAAAGGCGTATTGACGCAACGCGCCGCCACCATGACCTATCGTATATTTATCGCCCTGATCCCGATATTCATGGCGCTTTTCTCTGCGATCTCTTTCCTGGATATTTCCGTGCGGGTACAACTTATTGACTTCATCAGGTCTGTAGTACCTTCCTATACATGGCCGGCTATTTCCGAGATGATCGAAGGCGTAGTCATGAAACAAAACGGCGTCTTATTGATCACTTCTTTCATCACGGGACTCTACCTCACTGTTTTGACTATGGACTCTGTTATCACATCTTTAAATACCACTTATTTTAAAATTGAAACCCGGAATGCTTTTAAACAGATATTGATCAGTTTTGGGCTTATCCTGTTACTGGGACTCTGTATCATTGTGGGAATCGCGATATTCATTGCGGCTTCCTATGTGGTCAATTATATCAATATGAATATATTCGAATCCCAGGGGCTTTACACTTTCACGGCTAAAATATTAAAATGGCTGCTGATCGTGATCCTGGTCTACGTCTCACTTTCCATTCTTTACTATTATGCACCGGCAGAGAAAAAATATTTCCGTTTTTTCGCGCCCGGTTCCATTTTTTCCACCATTCTTCTGGTGATACTTCTTCTCGCCTTGAATATCTATTTCTCCTATTTTTCCAATTATAACGTGCTTTACGGTTCTATCGGGGCACTTTTCGCGGTTATGTTGTGGCTCAATTGGAGTTCGACCATTATTTTAATGGGATTCGACCTGAATGTAAGCATTTTTGTAGCCAAAGAAAAAATCATAGATCATAAAGAACCTGAACTGGAGAATAGTTTTTCCAATGAATTCAGTAATAAGGAAACAAACCCGGATCAGGAAAATTAAACGGCCCTATTGTTTAATCCGGACGTAAATATGTTTGATGTGACTGTTCTCTACTTTTCGCTCATTGATTTCCAGATTTTTATCCAATGCCTGAATTAGCGGAGTTAATTTGGCGTATCCGTAATTTCTCGGATCAAAGTCGGTTTTCTTCTTTAACAATAAATTTCCGACATCACCGAGAAAAGCCCAACCGTCATCATCAGCCACATCATCAACGGTCGATTTGATCAACCGGACCAATTTTTTGTCAATCTTTTCGTATTGGGGTTTTTGTTCCTGTTTTTGGTCCGTATCCTGTATATCATCTTTGGTATCGTCTTTGGCTTCGATAACTTCCACATAGATGAATTTATCGCAGGCCACGATAAACGGACGGGGAGTTTTCCTTTCCCCGATACCGATCACCAGCATTCCGGCTTCCCTGAGCCGCGTCGCCAGTCTTGTAAAATCACTGTCACTGGAAACCAGGCAAAAACCGTCCACCCTGTCCGAATGAAGGATATCCATGGCATCGATGATCATGGCGGAATCAGTGGCATTTTTACCTGTCGTATAGCTATATTGTTGGATGGGCGTGATCGCATTTTCCAATAAAGCGGGTTTCCATCCTGAAACAGTAGGTTTGGTCCAATCGCCATAAATCCTTTTTATTGTGGGAATTCCGAATTTGGCAATTTCTTCCAGCATGCCTTTAACACTACCGTAGGGAATATTATCGGCATCGATAAGTACCGCCAGTTTCAAATCTTGAGGTTCCATAAATATAATTTAATATATAGAAAATCCGGTTTAACCAAACCGGAACGGATATATAACGATTGACGGTAAAAAGAGGTTCATCCCTGATATATGGAATATTCTATCTTCCTTGTCCATACCCTGTATAATTTAAATAATGTTTCGTGTAACCCCGATTTAGTCTTAATTTTATTACTTTTGTGAGGAGAATGTAATTTTAGGGATGATGGACAAATCAGAACATGATATCGAGATACTTTACCGTCTTTTCCTGGTGAGGGGATTTAAACCCACCACCCAGGAAATGGCCCGGACGATCGGAATAACAAAAAAAACATTTTTCAACCGTTTCAGGAACCGGGAGAACGTAGAGACCCGGATACAAGACTACTGGAGAAAACAATTCAAAGAAAGATTCGATATTAAATCCCTTGAATGCAACAACAGCATCGAACGCTTTTTACTCTTTGTATACGAACTTAAGAGCAGCGCCTATGAAGAAATGTATTTCTTTAAGAAGGAACAGCAAAATCAGTTTTTTTTCTCCTGTTCCAACAGCAACGGATTTATTGAAATCCTCCAGGGAATTATCAGGGAAGGGGAAAAAGACGGATATCTGCTGTTACAGGATGACATCAGGGTGTATGCGGCTTATTTCTTCTATAATATTGCAGACCTGTATCTCCGTAAAACCGCCAAGGCACAGATCATCTATTATACCTTATTACCGTTGATAACGGAAGAAGGTATGCATATTTTGAAACACATCAATGTGAATGATTTCCTGAAAATGAAATTAATCGGTTATTAATCTTATAATTTCATCCATCGCTTCTTCCACTTTCATATAATTTTTTCCTCCGGCCGTAGCCAGCTTAGGCTGACCTCCGCCCCCACCCATAATAATAGGCGATATGTTTTTCATCAGCTGGGAAGCATTCCATCCTTTCTCAACCATATCATCAGACAACGCCAGCGCAATATTCACTTTATCTTCGAAATCGGAGCCCAATACGACCACAAGGTTTTCCTTATTTTCCCGTAAATGGAAAGCGGCCTGTTTAAGGCTGTCCATACTCATCTTATTAAAATTCCGTATCACCCGGATCCCGTTGATATTTTCAACCTCTTTATTGAGTTGTGAGATCAAAGATGCCACCCGGTCCTGCTGATAATTCTCAATTTCCTTTTTGAGGGATTCATTCTCCTCCTTAAGTTTATTTACACTTTGTAAAAGATTGGATGAATTAAGCGCATCTTTCAATTGGTTTACCAAAGTGATATAATGGTACACATGATTCTGCGCATAGAACCCGGTCATCGCTTCGATACGTCTTATACCGGACGCCACAGCCGTTTCATAAACGATCTTAACACATCCTACACTTCCGGTAGCCGGCGCATGAGTTCCTCCGCATAGTTCGATAGAATCGCCAAATCTCACCACGCGTACCTTTTCGCCGTATTTTTCCCCGAACAATGCCATAGCTCCCATAGACCTGGCCTCATCCAGCGGAATATCCATCATTTCCTCCAAAGGAATATTCGCCCGCACCAATTTATTGGCAAGAATTTCCACTTCTTTCAATTCATCATCGGT
>ERZ809224.1662-NODE-1662-length-15667-cov-6.763451_pt1 | contig 15667 bp, 10 predicted proteins | sample MGYA00520513_ERZ809224 | MGnify/ENA primary metagenome ERZ809224 (study PRJEB31576, sample SAMEA3212658) | Homo sapiens | biome: human-gut; feature: human gut; material: fecal | place: Sweden | collected 2012 ...
GTGTGCGATATGCGCCGTCCTTCTTTTCGTCCTCTCCCAACCTGCAACGATTCAGACTGAGTAGTTACAAAAATGCAGTATCACTGCATCTATGTACGCTTAATAAACTTCATACTGCATTTCGGACAAGTAATCTCAATCTTCCCTTTTCCTCGCGGAACACGTATTTTCTGTCTGCACTGAGGACACCGGAAAATCCGATGTGTTTTGACATCCTCAATCACGCTTCTGTCACCCTTGAAAAATGCTTTTACCTTGGCCTTAACTCGCTCGTACGCACGTTCCTCCTCATACCGTTTTGTAAGATTTTTAGAAAACATACGAAAATACAGATAAATCAGAAGTATCCAGCACACATAATTCAATACCGGTATCCGAAATAAACCGGATATCACCAGACATACAATACCAACCACCAGTAAAAATCTGGAAAAATTATCAATTCCGTATCTTCCCTGCATAAAACGCATAAACTTTTCTTTCATAGTTACCTCCTATACCGCACACTGTGCGGCTTCACTCTGAGAAAAACTCCTGATCCGGTTAATACCGTATTTCTATCTGACATCCGCACCTGCAGAACCTGCCACTGGCAGCTTCCTCCGGATTCTTTGCAACAGAAACTCTCATGCTTTTCATATTAATGCTGTCTGTTGAGAAAATCAATAAACTGCTTCTAAAATAATTCTAAACTTTAGCGGTCCTCCATCCTCCCTCACAAAATACGTAATATTATTTCCTGCAGTCTTTCACAGTCCTCTGTGCCTGCATTTTTCAGTATGCACTCTCTGAAAAAATATTCCGCACATAAAATCTGGTTAATTACGGAACGATGTACTGGTTACAAACATGATAATGTGTGGTAAAATTTTCCTGGACATTATATCCTCTCATAAAACACAAACCCTGCGGGCTCAAACATTCGAAAGTTAAAAACTACACTGAACGAACTTTCTGCTGTTATAAATCAGAGTTCCGCCGGATACCTGCCGACTGCATAATTATATTTCGCAAAAAGGAGTTTTCGCCATGAAATCTTATCAAATCACCGAATGGTGCGCTCACTTTATACGCATGCATGTTTCCTCCGGTGCATTCTGCATCGACGCTACTATGGGAAACGGTCACGACACGCTTCTGCTCTCCCGGCTTGCCGGAGAAAGGGGAAAAGTACTTGCCTTTGACATTCAGGAAAGAGCTCTTGTCCGTACACGCCTGCTTCTTGAAAAAGAACATGCACCCAAAAATTATAGATTAATACTGGATTCTCACACCAAAATGGCAGAGTATACCCAGTCAGCCTCTGTCGACTGCATCGTTTTCAATTTTGGCTATCTGCCAGGAGGCGATCATACACTTGCTACCTGTGCCCAAAGCAGCATAGCCGCCATCGCCTTGGGACTGAAGCTTTTAAAAAAAGGCGGCCTGATGAGTCTTTGCATTTACAGCGGCGGCGATACTGGTTTTGACGAGCGTGATGCAATTCTCGCCTTCATCCAAAAGCTGGACAGCCGCCAATATCTGGCCATTCGGTCGGAATATGCAAACCGCCCGAATCATCCGCCGATCCCTGTTATGATTATACGCCTGTAATCCCGTATGTTGACCGTATGGTAATTATGCTCACCGGGTTATGTTATAATCCTTGTTCAAAAGACTGAAATAACCTTTTGCACCATCCGTGAGAATGATATTTTTATCTTCGTCTGCAAAGATACCCTCCACTCCATATTTTTTAAGCAGTTTCTGTCCTTTTTCTACGCCCAGTACAAAACACGCTGTGGACAGGCCATCACACAAAAGCCCGCTGTCACCGATCACTGTCACAGAAGTCAGCCCATTTTCCACCGGATAGCCCGTAGCAGGGTCCAGAATGTGATGATAACGCACTCCGTCCTTCATAAAATATTTCTCATAATTTCCCGATGTGGAGATGAAATGTGTTCCTGAAAATTCCAGTACTCCCAGATAGCTTCCGGCGTCACCGGAAGGATCCGTAAGCGCAACCTTCCAGTCAGCACCGTCCGGCTTATTTCCATACGTTACAATGCTGCTGTTTCCCAGTGAAAGCACTGCTCCTTTTACCTGCTTCTGTTTTTTCAGCAATTCGCTCATCACATCGCTCCCAATCCCTTTTCCAACCGCCCCCAAATTAAGGGCTGTGTTATCCGGTATGGCAACTTTTTGTCCCTGGACGGCGACTTTCCTGTAATCTGCATATCTGAGATATTTCTCGATCTCTGATTTGTCCGGCACCTTTCCTGCACCGTTATCAAAATCCCACAACTCGATCACCTTTCCCATGGTCGGGTCCACGGCTCCGCCGGAATCTTCACAAAGCTTCAAAACTTGATTCAGATAGGATGCTGTCTCTTCTGAAACTTCACCGCAGCCCTCCTGATTCACCTGAAAAATCTCTGAGCCTTCCAGCTTCCAGGAAAGTTTTTCTGTTTCCAGCACATCCAGCGCCCGGGCAAGTTCCCGGGTCACAGTTTCTCCCTCCCCTTCTCCCTCTATATATACTGTCCCTGATATTAACGTTCCCATTGCCATCTCTGACATTTGATATTCATTGAATCGGCTCCTGCATCCGCTCAATAACAGGATGGCTCCTAATAATACTGCCGCCATTTCTATTTTGGCTTTTTGTACTTCTTTTCTCAATAACACCTCTCCCGCTCTGTTCTCCTATTGCCTTTGCACACCAATTTTGTTAAAATCTATAATTATCATTTCAGCAGCACAGATCTGCAGACACTGTGCACTGCCAAATATCACGAAAACGAGGATTTATCCATGAAAATCAAGCATATGACCTTTCTTGCCATGTATACCACTATCGCACTGACCATCTTTGTGGTAGAATCCATGCTGCCGCCGCTGGCTCCAATCCCCGGCATCAAGCTTGGCCTTTCCAACATCATCACGCTTTGGCTCCTCTATTATGCCGGATGGAAGGATGCACTCTGTGTACTCTTTATGCGCATTCTCATAGCCAGCATGGTGACAGGACAGATGGTATCCTTTTGCTACAGCCTCTCCGGCGGCATTTTCTGCTTTGCAGCCATGTCCCTGCTGTTCCGCTTTCCGGGTAAAAAATACATGGTATTTATCAGCATCATAGGTGCATTTTTCCACAATCTGGGGCAGATTTTTATCGCCGTACTGATTTTGCAGTCACTCAGCATTCTGACCTATCTGCCGATACTTACCATAAGCGGCGTTTTGTCCGGTGCCTTCACGGGCTGCTGTGCCTGGTTCGCATCCAGAAGGCTTCGAAAAGATCAGGTGTGGTACACAACCTGATCTTTTGTATATCAGGACACTTTTACACTTTTCGTTTTTGTCTTATATCCTGATTTGGATACTGTGACCTTTATCTTCATTTTCTTTTTCAGCTTTTTGGCAAGCTTCACGGTAATCTTCCCTTTTTTGTTCTTTTTAGCGCTGATTGTAATCGCTTTGCTCTTCTTTTTTCCGTCCTTGATATACTTTTTCTGCATCGAAACCTTAACCTTAGCCCCGGCAATCGTCTGGATTACAATCTTATTTTTACCCTTTTTGGCAGTAACTTTAAGCTTATCAATCGTTTTCTTCTGCGGCGTCGTCACATTTGATCCGGGATTTGGCTTTTGCGGTGTGACCGGAGTTTCTGTCTGCTCCGGCTTAACCTCGTAGCTCTTTCCATCCGAAACCAGCGTTGCTCCGCCTGTGACAAATGACAGTTTAGCTCTGGAGCTTCCGGTCACCGGTACTGCTTTGACACCGACTACCTGAACCACATCCTTGCTGCTGCAGGCTCCTGTCCATATATCCATACTGCCGCTTCCTGTACCCACAATATCCACACTATAATTTTCCGGAATGATCGCCACCTTAATTTCATTCTCTCTGCCCATGGTAAAGCAATAGCGGCTATATCCCTTTCTTACTGTAACTTTTTCTGAAGAAATCGATGCAAAATCCTGTCCTTTTTCATCTTTGATATTCACAGTCACCGGACACGCCACAGTCAAAACTCTAAGAGGCGGATCTCCGCTGTAAACAAGAACTTCCTCACCTATCTGGCAAACAACTCCCTCGTCATGGCACTGAATATCTCCGTATTGCAGACGCTGTGCATACAATGCAGAAATATAGGTTGCATTTTTCAGCTTTGTGCGCGACAAAATCGCATCCCTGGAAACAGCGTCCAGATATCCCGCTGCAAATTCACAGGACAGCATATGGGCCGTTTTATAAACATTTACAGCCTCATCAAATTTCTTGGTGTTTTCAAATGTCTTCTTTCTCAACAGCATCTGCTCAAACCCGTCTGCGATATTTCCTTTGACAGCATCTGTCATGATAATGTCAAGATAATACATCTTTACTAACATATCTCCGTTGTATGCCCTGTCATCCACTGATGTAAATATATCCACCACATTAAGCCCTGTTTCCAGAGCTCCCTTCAGTATCGGAACGATATTCAAAATCGGCACCTTAGAAAATATCACATCCGTTACCTTGGATGCAATCTTCGCTCCGCCATTTTTGGCAAGCAATCCCACACCTTTTTCTGCAATCGCCTTTGCTCCGTTTTCCTTATAAGCCTCCATGCCGTCAACAAACTTCAGAATAGCCTCCTTCAGAGAGCTTGTATCAAAGAAATGTGCCAGCGTTCCATCGCTTTCATACCAGAAACAGTAGTCTGCATGTATATACATCATACCCAGTACGTCTTTGAACTCATCTACGGTATCTATGTAGGCATTTCCCCAGGCTATATATTCGGCCAGCTCAGAAGCCGTTGTCACAGCGGCATCTGCAATATCATATCCCAGATCTATCTTTTCGAATACTTTACGCGCCTCAAATACATTAATCTTCCTGTCTATCAGCCTGCCTGTTTTTTCATAGAACTTTGCGTAATCTTCTGCGGAAAAATTTGTTTTTCCCACCTGCTTATATAAATACTTCAATGTACTGACCGCATCTGCATTTACAAGCTGAGCTGTTCCATCACAGCTTGTCAGCAGCAGATCAATCATCTTGTAGCTTTCCTTCCACACGTTATTCATATAAGCTTCCTGAATGCCGCTGTAACTCTGATCATTTATCATAAGCTGCGCGAGCACAAGCTCATATTGCTCCGTCAGATCCAGTTCATACTGCAGTGCATCGTTGATCGTGCTTGCCACATTATAGGTCTTTACAAAATTATCTTTTTTTACAGATTCCAATGTGTCCGCCAGCATACCGCTAAAACCTTTTGCAATATCAGATTTGTAATCGGCGCTGTTTATATAATCCACATGCTGCTGAACAAATATCTTCTCTGATTCCTCCAGTACGGTACCATCTGAACACACGGTTCCCGCACGGCTCCACACGTCACTCGAAAGATCCAGCCACAGCACCGGGCGTACGGCTATATGACCGCTGTCCACATCGATACCGTCCATGTCTGTATAGCCGTCATAGTCAATGTTGCCCACATAGCTTGAAAGCACACCCGGCGTACGCAGCCACCACATGCAATTACCTTCATAATCCGCTTCTTCGACCTCTGAATAGACACCCATCGCCTTTGCATAGACACTGCTCTTCGCTCTTCTTGCCTCGTCAATTACCTCCTGATCCTGAGAAAAGCCGTAGGAAGCCGCATTGCTCCCTGCATAAACATCCGTTTCGGAGAGCAGATAAATCTTATCGGTCGTCGCATTGCCTCCCGGTGTGTCATAGTAGGAATTATCTTCATTTGTGAGACGCGTATCGCAGATTGCCGCCTGCTCTTTTGCCGAAAATGCACTGTCCCGGAAGCTCCCCCTCTGCGTTCCGCCATTCAGCCACGCCCGCAGCGTACTGGTCTCCCAAGTCACATCCGTATCCTCTTCGTTATACCTTTGTCCGTCCAAAGCTACATCCGCCATCAGCAACGCCTTCTGCCCGGATACATCCAACACTCTCCATTTTACCTTTTCATACCGAAAATAATGATACGATGCTTCATCTGTCCATTTATAATACTCATCCTCATCATCAACAGCAAAGGTGGCATCCCCCTTTTTCATTCTGCGGTATGTTATGCCGTCAATCGTTATTTCATTGTTCACCCAGCCCGATGCACTCTGCAGCTCGGCATAAACATTGTCCGCATCCGTCACTTCGCTCTGCGGATAATTGCCAAACCACACGCAATCCCAGGTTACCTTTTCCCCCGCTTCCATACTACTGGCGCTTTCTTTTTGCGGCTTTTTAGGAAGCACGACCTGCCCGCTTGTCTCCTCCGCATAAACTGCCGTCAGGTCCGCCAAAATTATGCCGACAACCATCACTGCCGTCAAAATCGCAGCTATACATCTGGAATACAGGCGTTTTTTGTATCCTTTCATCTCCCTCTCTCCTTTCCTTAATAAACTATTTTAGATATTTCTTACGGTCTGCCTTTGTATTATTATAGAATTTCGGTACAGACACCTTCGTTGAGCCAACCAGTCTCTTTAATTTTTTTTCAAACATACTCTTACTGATCTTCTTTTCGGTTTCTCCTTCATAATATACCGTATCATAGTACGTTTCCGTCCTGAGTTTCATTTTCGTCTTTGCCTTAGAAAGCTTGAGATAGGATTCATATTCTCCATGCAGTTGTGTATATGAAACAAAAATTCCTTTTTTCTTGTAAAATACAATGCCATCCCTTATATTTGCTACCCGCTTCACCTTACCGCCCTGATAAGTATACACAGAGTAAAAGCCTGTGCCATGATTCAAACCGCTCCCGCCGAAAAGCACAAGCTCCGGAACAGAATTGTTGTCAATATAAGCAAGTGCAAATTTGCAATTCGCAGATTTGACAATCACTCCATTGCTGTTCCACTGTATGTTTTTTTGAGTCAGCAGCTTTTTATAAGCCTTTAATGCTTTCGTTTTTTGGGATGCCGCCTGCGCCTGGCTTCCCGGAAGCAGCCCTCCGATCACAAATAAAAACAGCAGGATAAGAAATGTTTTGCAGATTCTTTTTTTGTTCATACCATATTCCTCCTTATTCAGCCGGTTTCCAGGAAGCCAGCTTCTTCTTCTTTTTTCCATTTGCAGAAACACAGTAAACATTCAGCCTTTCATTATTTTTTTCATAGCTTCCCGTTTTGCACTTTATCATCACATAAGAACCGCATACACGCCAGGATACAATGCCGGAATCAAATTTTGCTATAAGATTCTTTTTGCCGCCTTTTGTTTTCTGACGATAAAGCTGTGTGGCTCTTCCTGCTGCATTTTTAGTTGTGTAATAATAATAGCTGCTTATCGTTGATGCGGCTGTATCATATCCGTTTTGATCTTCCGCCACATCCATTGTGCTTTTCTGATATATATTTCCCTTCAAATCATACAATACGTAGCTGGAGCGATAAGTGCTGTAATAAACCTGCTTTCCGTCACTGTAAAGCTTTGATGCTTCCTTATTATAGGCAACCCTCTCTTTTTTAGAGCCGTTTTTCTTCATCCGGCAGATGTAGCCTGTTCTCTGCTGAAATTCGTAGTCACCCTTTACTGTTTCAATATAATAAATATAATCTCCGGCCAGCACCGGCTGTGTCCCTCTTCCAAGCTTTTTTCTGGATTTACCGTTTTTGCTGATACGATAAATATAGTCCTCAGCTCCCGCTGTACCCAGCGCCTGATCCCACACTGCATAAATGTAATTTCCGTTTACACTGATACTGTAAAATCCATTGGTACCTTTTCCCTTATAAGTATATCCCGTAAGTTTTTTCTTCTTTCCGGTGCTGGGATCACAGCGCATAATCCCCATGCGCACACCAGACATTTCATATGCGTAATAAATATATTTTCCACTTTTGCATGCTGTACCCGGATTCGTTACCACCTTCCTGGCAGCCTGCACGTTAGCGCCCGGCGCCATAAACAAGCACATAACCAGCATCCACAAAAGTATCCCTGCTTTAAAATAACTTGTCTTTCTCTCTTTCATATTATCTTCTCCCTGTTTTACTTCAGATATTTTTGACGATTTGCACTTGTATTCTTATAAAATTTAAACTTCGACATCTTTTTTGTACCAACCAGCTTTTTCAACTGCCTTTGGAAAAGAGATTTTGATATTTTCTTCTCCTTTACATTCCAATAGGTAACAGAAGAAGCTATTTTCTTTCCGTTTTTCCAGGAAGAATTTTTATATTTGGATAGCTTCTGCACAAATTTTCCTTTTGAATATTTATAATACCAATATGATTCTAATAAGTCTCCATATGCATTGCCATGCGCATAGGTTACACAAACAACTCCTTTCTTTTTATAGTATCCTGCAACGTAAGATGTACCTGGCGAATATAACTGCTGTACCTTTGCATTCTTATATGTGTACACAGTATTTCCATAATCACCGTATATTAATTCCGGTACAGAATCCCCGTCAATATACGCTAATGCAAACTTATCAAAATTATAATTGCCCGTCTTGTTCTCCTTTTTTTCAAGCATAGCGGCATAAGCTTTCAATGCCTGCTTCTTTTTAGACGCGGCCATAGCCTCCTGCGTCGGCATAAGCGCTAAAAGCAGTAAAAAAAGCGCCGCTGTTTTAAGTATAATCCTCTTTTCTCTTTCCATATCTTTCTCCTTTCAGAAATTTGTACAGCCGCAAAGCTCCAATTTATGTCAGTCACAGCCCTATATAAAAAGTATATATGATTCATTTTTCTTTTACAATCTTTTTATAATTTTTATTGCAACGATTCAGACTGTTACTTTTCATTGCTATTTAGTATTGAGAGATGGGTATGAGAACAAAAATGCCTCCGACAGCATCTCTGTCGGAAGCATTTTTAATTTTAATGATTATTTTTTCTTGTAAACTACTTTTGTACCGGCTCCTGCACTTTTCACTCTCTTCTTCAGAGTTGAAAGCTGGTTTTTAGACATCTTCTTCGGAACATAAATCTTAGCCTTAGCCTTGATGCCCTTAAACGCCTTACTTGCAATCTTCGGAGCTTTTTTACTCTTGAAAGTAATGCTTGAGAGCTTGCTGCACTTATAGAAGCTGCTCTTTCCGATGCTTGTCACATTTGCACCGATCGTTACGCTCTTAAGCTTTCTGCTCTTCTGGAATGCTTTCGCAGATACAGCAGTTACTTTGAATGTATATCCATCCAAAATTACAGTAGCCGGAATCGTTACTTTCGTCTTTGTTTTCTTCAGCAGCTTAGCTACTGTTACCGTACCATTCTTAGCTGCGGATTTGGTTACTTTATACTGCAGTACGCCGTCTGCGCTCTTATAAACTGCCCCCTTAGCCGGAACAGGTTTTACAACCGGTTTTACTTTCAAAGCCGCATCTGCATTCAGCAATGCTTTCAATGCCGCATCTACTTCATCCTGAGTTGCATTTTTATCAGCCAGAACCTTCTGTGCATTTGCCAGAGCCTGACGATATGCGTTTGCGCTCTCATCCGTGTAACCGCTCAGATCTTTCTTAGCCGCACTTGCCACGGTTGTATTCAGTGCCGTCTTGTCAGACGGTTCTTCATTCTGATCTGCCTTTACTGTAATCGTAACAGTAGCCTTTACATCCGGTCTTGCCACACTGGAAACGGTTATGGTTGCAGTACCTGCTGCCTTAGCTGTCACAACACCGTCCGCTGAAACGGAAACTGCTTCTTCATTGTCCGATGTATAAGTCACCTCTTTGCCATCTGTCGTATCCTCCGGCGTGATTACTACTGTCAGAGCCGCGCTTTCGCCAATCTTCAATTCGTTTGCAGAAGCACTTACTGCAATACCGGTAATCGGTGTCTCAGGAACAGCTTTGCTCTCTACCTTAACAGGAATCTCTGTACATATGCTTTCGTTGCCTTTAACAACTGCCTTAATAGTAGTTTCTCCGGCTTTTACTGCAGTTACCGTACCATTTGCATTTACAGATGCCACTTCCTCGTTATCGGAAAGGAAAGCGATACTTCCTTTTGCATAGTAAGGAGCAAGAGATGCAGTTATCTCAGCAATATCACCCTCTTCCATCTCAAGAGACTTCACGGAGGTGCGTACACCCTTCGGCATTGTATCAACGTTCTGATAGGTATAATCATCAAAATCATACCACAGTACCGTATTCTCACTGTCTGGTCCGTAGGTTCCGTTATTCAGCTCATCCTCTGTGAGGTTCTTGGAGTAAACACGGATGCTGCGAATATAGTTGGAAGAAGTACGATTTGTCTCCGGACAATAACCAATTCCAAGCGGATAACTGGATGCAGTTACAGAACCAACTCCCGTTGTCGTAGCAAGTTCTTTGCCTTCCACATATACAGAAATATTATTTCCATCATAAATAGCAGCAACATGCAGCCAGGAATTCATCTCGTCAGAGCTCAGATAATTCTGCGCAATCTTCCACTGACCAGACTGATTTTTAATGAAGAAATAAACACTCTGCTCAGACACACGGAATGCAGCGCTGTTATCTCCCTTGGAAGCAATCATGTTGAAATCGTTGCCGCCTGAACCTACGCCGTTCGGATTGATCTCCGCTTCGATCGTAAATGCATTTGTTCCCTGAATCAAATCGTTAAATTTCTCATTTGCTCCGTCACCTGTCACATCTGCATAGCCTTTCAATCCGATTACACCATCTTTTGCTTCCAGATTTGCATTTGCGGCCGTGCTGATATTCATGTCAAAGCCGTTCACGCTCTTATCCTTTACGATCACTGCCGTATCAGAATCAATAAACTGCTTTGCAAGTGCAATCGCCTCGTTAATCTTCTCATAACGTTCTTCTGTCACGATATCCTTTGCTGCCTGAGGAAGCTCTTCATAAGTTTTCTTCAGCTCTTCCAGCTCTGTTGTATCGCTGTCCGTAACCATGATTGCATCAATCCTGGCAATCATCTCTTCAGCCGCTGCGTTGATAATATCGTCTTCGGAAACAGATGCCACTGTTCTGTACGGACGTGTCACATCCATCACGTCATTCTCCGCTGTAGTGTAAGGAATCAGAGTATATTCATACGTGTATGCCTGATTATTCGGAATCATGTAGTCCGCCAGCATACCTGCACCCCAGTCCTCACAGCCAGAGCCCATAGAACCATAGTTTACACTCAAAACCGTCTCCTTCAGCGGATTCAACTCATATGGATGCAATGCCTGATCCAGATCGTCTACTGTAAAATGCAGCGCTGATACTTCTACGGTATCTGCTGTGGTAACCGCCAGCGCACTTTTCTTGGAAGGATCTGTAACAGTAAACCATTTGGTACCTACCAGGTTACCTGTATCCTGTGTGTAAAGGAACGGATAGAACATGTCGGAAACCGTGGAGGTATATCTGCCCACGCGTGCAAATTCGATTCGGTCTGAGTAGGACTCTACCGGTCCTTCGCCGTACCACTCAATATTTTCATAGCCTTCCGGCAGCTCCATACAGGTTCCGATACGCATATATCTGCCAAGGCTTGTACCTGTAGCATCTACACTCGCATTCAGGGTCACTGCACCGCTTCCGTCAATCGTGTATACCATCTGCTGCTTCAGTGCAGCCTGACTTGCAGATGCCAGATTTACCGTAATTGTAGCCTGGCCTTCTGCATTTTCACCAATCTCAATGCCGGATGCTGTCACATTAGCATTAACATTCTTCCATTTTGTGTCATAATAGCTGTCATCATTGTTGTCGCGCACACCTCTCCAGTAGTTCGGAACCGGACCGCTGGTCATAAGTGTCTCGTTCTTGTAAACATAATTCTTAATCGTACCGGTCTTTTTCTCAATATCAAAACTGAAATCTTCACCGGAAACCTTAATCACATCATCCGCGCTGTCATCTACCGTCACATTATCATTCGCCGTCGGTCTTGCAGCCTGCTCAACCTCTGCTGGCACCTGGAACTGCTCATAAGCTACCTCGTGACCTGCTTTTGCCCAGAGTGTATCCTCCTTTAACTGTACAGACAGATTCAGATAATACTCAGCGCCGGCCTTCTTTTCCGCCGGCATGGCTGCACGATAAGGAACGGTAATGGTGCTTCTCTCTCTGCCCGCTACGTTTGTATCCTCTGCAGAAAGTGTACCGCCGCCGATTTCTTTGCCGTCCTCAAGCAGTGTCCATTTCACATCAAAATCATTCAGGTTGAGGAAATTGTTCTCATTATAAACATCAACCTTTTCTCCCAGGAGCTTAGAATTATCCGCAGTGAACCATACGCTCTGGTACTGATATTTCACCTCATAAAGCTCAGGCTGTACATCCCGATCCGGGGAAACCAGACCGTTTACACAGAAGGAGCCGTCATTCGGGCTTTCTCCGCTGTCACCGCCGTATCCGTAGTAATAACCTTTTGCTTCTTCCTTATACAGATTCTTGTGCGCAGAATCCTCTGCATAGTAATCATAAACCACCTTGCTGTCGTCTACCTTCACATCACCGAAATCCGCCCACAGAAGAACATCATCGGAATCTGCAGCTATACCCGGAACTGCATTATTCTGCGCATTCAGCTCAGCAGCCGTCAGAACTTTATTGTAAACACGCGCAAGTGCGATCTCACCGTCAAATTTTCTTCCCTTTTCCGGACAGTAACCTACGCCCAGACCATAATTGCTGGAAGCAATTGTACTGTTGGTCGTTCCTGTTGTCAGAGAAACACCATCCCAGAAAATCTCTACCTTACCGCTGCTATAAGTAACCGCTAACTGATGCCAGTTGCCATCCATCCAGTCACTCGGTCTGCTGACAGTAACAGAACTCCATTTTCCGTCATTGTATGCAAAAAACTCAAGATCTGTTGAACTGTTTGTCTTAAGCGCCAGAGACTGATCGCCTTTTGAGAACAATACTTTGTCCCCGGCAGCAGAAGTCGGTTTGCAGATTACCTCCAGAGTAAATGCCTGACCACTGCCTGTTAAAGCTGTGTTGAAAGAATCTCCGTCATCAAACAGAACATATCCGTTCACAGCCTTGCCCGTCAGTCCGTTATCAGGATTTTCATCAATATTTGTAACAGAAACGGCTCCTGTGAGATCTCCTGCTTTCTCTGTCATTACGTAGCTCTTCGGCAGGCTGTCCAGACTCAGCAGTCTTGACTGATCAACCCAATCCCAAATGAAACCGCCCAGCATATTGTCAGAGCTGCGGACTGCATCCCAATATCTGTCCAGATAACCAATGGCATTGCCCATCGCATGGTCATACTCGCACATAACGTACGGCATGTTTTCTTTTGCTCTGGCCTGCACAGTTCCTATAGAAGGATACATGTTGCTGCCCATATCCGTTCCGTTTGCTTTGTTAGAGCTTTCCGAATGAACCGGTCGGGTTGGGTCATTATTCTTAAAATACCAGATCAGATCATAGAACATATAATTCGCATAATCTGCATTGGACCTATAATAATTCTCGTTACCTGTAGACCACATTACAATAGATGAAAAATTCTTTAAACGTTTGAACGCTGTAATCGTACGATCCATAGCCAGACTTTTGAAGTTTGCCTGCGCCGTTCCATTATTCATCAGCGCATGGGACTCCAGGTTTGTCTCACCCATCACATAGATACCGTACTTATCGCACAAATAATACAGGTATTCATCATTGCTGTAATGCGATGTACGCAGTGCATTCAGATTGTACTGCTTCATCAGCGTAATATCTTCTTCCTGTGTCTCGTGAGGCACATATTTGCCGTACACCGGATCCGTATCATGTCGGTTTGTACCTTTTAACAGAATCGGTTTTCCATTGATCGTAATCGGCTGATACTCCGAATCCTGTGTTGTACTGTTTCCGTTCTCGTCAACCTTTGTGCTGGTGAACTCAATCTCACGGAATCCAAGCTGCTGAGAAACACTGCCCATGTATACACCTGTCTCAGAATTGTACAGTGACAAAACCAACGTGTACAGATTCGGCGTCTCTGCAGACCACAGTTCCGGTGAAAGCACCAGCTTGCTGCCCGAAGCAGAAGCACTGCCATCCACATCACCTGTCGCTGCAGGAATCTCATCTAAATCAAGTGTCATATCGTTCATAAACATGCTGCCGTCCTGATTGTAGAGGCGAACATCCACCTTATATCCGCTCGCTGCCGCAGCAGAAGCATTCGCTACTGTAACATTCAGATTCAGCGCCGCATTTTCATAATTCTCGTCCAGATCCGTAGTTACAAAATAATCCTGAATATGTACCAGAGGCGCGGAATAAAGATATACGTCACGGAAAATACCGCCGTCATAATACATATCCTGATCTTCCATCCAGGTACCATCACAGAATTTATGAACCTCTACAGCAAGCAGATTATCCTTTCCGCTCTCAGTCAGATAATCCGTAATATCAAAACTATGCGGGCTGTAGCTGTCCTCACTGTAACCTACCTCTTTTCCATTTACATATACATAATATGAGGACTCAACACCCTGGAAAGAAAGGTAAATTCTTCCGTTTGCCGCTTTCAGATCATCTGTCACATCAAACGTCTTGCGGTAAAGACCTACCGGATTATAGTTCGTCGGAGCCGCAGGACAGGTTACATTTGTATCGTACTTGCTCTGCCACGGCATCTGCGAATTCGTGTATATCGAGAAATCAAATCCCTGGCGTGTCCAACTGCATGGAAGCTCAAGATTTGATTTCCAGTCATTTGTGGTTGCCTGATAGTCCGTTTTATAGAAATCTTTGTAGGCATCCCCCTGTGCAAGATCCTGATTCTGCAGAACTACAAGTGACCAGTCTGCCTCCTCTGTGCCTGTCAGGAACTCCACATACCGGGATTCTTCCTTCTTATAATCCCTGGCGCCTGTGATAGCCTTATCCACGGTATCATATACTACATTTGCAGTTGCAAAGCTGCTGGCTTCTTCTGTATTGATGCCGTATACATCTGCTGCTTTTACGGAACTGCCGTCTACATCTGTGTAAGTAGTTCCGGTCCATTCCTTGTGTGTGAATTTAATCTTATCCACATCAGTTGTTGTTTTGGATGTCTGCTTTGGGACATTTACGTTTGTCCACGGGTCAGCGTAGCTGGCATTTGTGTTCGACGCTGTCTCTGCTGCTTGAGCTGTCGCCTCAGCCGTTGGTGCTGCATACACGGCTTGGCCGGCAACCATGGAAAGAGCAAGCGTCAATGCCATAACTTTTCTCCACTTCATACTCTGTTCTCCTTTTTAATACCTTTTTCCGGCCTCTCACCGGAATGGTTATCTGCAATGCAGACAACTGTATCTATAGTTATATGGCACGCCATTAACTATCTTATTTCGTCTTCGATTTTGTCTCGTTCCGCCTCTGTCTCAAGCTTCGGCGCTGTCTCATCACTCTCATCTGCTGTATTTTCTTCTGAGTTCTCCGAATCCTCTATCGGAGCGGGTCCTTGCTTTGAGATTTTATATCCCATATAAATTCCCATAATCACCATGCCTCCGCCCACAATCACAAAGAAAATCAAAGCTACAATCATAATTATCTTTTCATTTCCTGAACTTGTAGGTAAACTTTTAAATATGTTATAAGCCATAAAGAGCAGATAAACTCCTGCCATAGCATAGATTGCCATTCTGCCCCTATTTCTTGCGTAGTTATTCATAATCCTTACTCCTTTTTGGCTGCAGTTTATACTGCATTTCACAAACGCTTATATTATTTTACAAAAAATACTGTCATTCGTAC
>ERZ809224.1663-NODE-1663-length-15648-cov-8.840826_pt1 | contig 15648 bp, 18 predicted proteins | sample MGYA00520513_ERZ809224 | MGnify/ENA primary metagenome ERZ809224 (study PRJEB31576, sample SAMEA3212658) | Homo sapiens | biome: human-gut; feature: human gut; material: fecal | place: Sweden | collected 2012 ...
ACTATGTCGTCAACATCCATCATTTCTCCTCTTTTTACCATACTTGGTCTTATTTGGTTTATTACCTATGTTCTTTCAGATGAATTAAGCAGAGTAACTGTAATTTATTTTAGAAATACAGATATTCGCACTTATGACATTAGCAGATTTATAGACAGGGGTAACCCTTCTTTAGCTCATATTATGTATGATGTTATAAATGAAAATGCCATAGATGAGGTCATAGAAGTGGATTTTTACTTTGATACAGGAATTGCCAGGATTAGATATCATTTCGAGAACATTGTTTACTTCTACAAAATCAATATGAGTTTAGAGCTACAAAACGCTCTCCATTCTTATAAATAACACATTACACCAAAAACCAAACACCAGTAAAAACCAAACACTTAAAATTATGATTGTACATGAAGTTATCTTTGCCATTGTAGTAATGCTACTATTCACACTTGCTGTGATCACCGGAGTATTTCTTATTTCTGACCCTTTCAAGGCCAGTACTGTTAAAATCCGTAAAAGGAATTGTATTTTTTACTTCCTTTTTATCTTTATCTTTTCACTTTCTGCTACACTCCCTTTCCAATACATTAACTTAAACGGAAAGATGGTGATACTTTCAAAGAAGACTTTGACATTTAAGAACACAATTATATACAGGAAGGATATCTATTCAGCAATAGATGTTTTAAATACAGGGAACAGTATCCAACAGTATGAAGTTTACGACCAATACCCTATTACCGGATTAATGGAATTAGGACTCCTTAACCAATCTATGGAATGGACTGAAAAAAGCATCAGTAAAAAATATAAAACTTTAAAAGGAAAACATCTTTAAAGCATGAACCAATACACCAACTACCCTCCCAATTTCAACTTTATTTATAAACCGGATCCACCCACAGCTTCCAACAATATAGGAATTGCCGGATTCGTACTTGCTACTGTAGCTATTTTTACAAGTTGGATTCCTGTCTTAGGATTCATAATATGGTTCTTGGGATACATCTTCTCCTTTGTTGGGTGCTTTAAGGAGCCAAGAGGATTTGCCGTTACAGGAATTGTTATCTCTTTTCTAAACCTATTGATATTCATATTCCTCTTCACACAAATATCGGCATTCTTTACAGATTTACTTTATCTTTTTAATGACTGGGACGATTATTAGATCAAGGTTGTAGGAGCACTTAGACTATTTTTGGAAGGAGGGTTAATGGAATCCTCCTTTCCTCTATTTAAAGCCTACAACCATACAATGATGTGAAATTTTCATCACTCATCTAATTCCGGCAATCCTATTCTTGATATAAAATTAGAGAATCTTTGAGATAATTTCTCTCTAAACAAATCATCTAAAGAACATAGCCTTTTATCTAAATTACGATATAAAAAATCTCGATTAACAGTAAAAAAGTGTTTAAAATCTACTATAAGTTCTGGCATATCATTATCCGGAAATTTTAAATAATGAAATCTTAATATCTCGTTATCAATTATCAATTTTCCCTGTGTTCTATCTCTTTTTACTGAGCCACTGCTTTTAAAAACCTCTCCCCAATGATTTCCTACTAAAAAATGTTCAAAATTAAAAGCAGGAGCTATAGCTAAGTGTAAAAATTTAGAGCTTCCGGGATTGTCGTAATTTACTTTCATTTCATTATAGTCTTTATTTAAATCACACTCCTGATTTAAACATACAATATATGGAAATGATATCTTTTGTATCAATATTTTTGCCCCTTTAATTCCAACATCCTCTAATACCTCAATATCTTTAAAGATGTCCCCTTGACATATCCTAGGAAATGATGTCTTCGCTTTCCTTGCTGATATCTTCTTCAATGGTCTTTGCAAGCTCATATTCTGTTATTATTCTCTTTGGATAAAAATAAACAACATTATTCAAACTATCATTATCTACATCTTTCACCACACTATCAATTGGTTGAGGTGACGTTTCAATATAATCCATAATTCTACTTTAGTGTTTCTAAATATTTAGGATTTAAATATTCAATAAATTTATGATATGCAGCATGATTCAAACGTTTCAAAACATCATCCCATTCGCTTATTTTTTGTTGTGCAATATCAAATGCATCAATATCTAATAACAAATCATAGTTATTCAGGATTGCTGGAAAATGTTTATTGGGTATACCATATTGTACTCTCAAAAACAAATTAAGAAGATTATACTCTTCTTGTGCAATAAACCTAGATATACCCTCTTTTGAGGATCCTCGTATTATATTTTTGGCTACATCTCCTTGAAAAACTTTTGAAGTATCTTTTAGCTTTAAAGAAGGAAAAGTGTTTACAAATCTCATTCCAATCCGAGTAGAAAAAATACTACTATTTATTTTCTCTATAGCCTCAACTACAGTTGCTAAAGGATCAAGATAAGTTCTATAATCTACATATGTGGAAGTTTCAAACCAAAAACTGGAACCATCACTTTTAAATGTAATGGTGAAATTCTTCGATTCATTTATCAAAATATGATCTATTGTATCGTTTTTGGTAATAACAGGATCTTCATTGTTTTTAACATTAACTGTAAAATTTGGAATTATTCGCTTCTCCCTTCTTTCAAAAACAGGAGTTATATTATTGATAACTTTCACTGGATCAAACAAGTTTGGAGGTAATTGAAAATTCAAAATAAAATTGTTAATTTTATTTTTATTTAATTTTCTAGACTCTTCAATTTTATCGTTTTCTATACTTACCATTTTTAATCTTTTACAAATTAAAATTGTTACATCGGTTTGATTGCAAATATATAAAAATGTACAATAAAACCGGAATATAGCTCAATTTTTTATTTTTTATTTATCTACAAGAACAGCCACATCCAACAAAATGTTTCCTGTATCTATCTATAACGCAAACATAAATATACTAAAGGTATAGCACCTATGTATGTTTTTTAGGAACTATCCAAAAGGAGTGATCTTGATCCAGAAAAACTACATAGAAAGTATTTGCTACTACATGACCAACTATGATATGTGTTCCGTCCACATGTATTCTTGCCCATCTTGCATCTTGGGGAATGTATTTAGGATGTTCAAAGGAAGTTTTCTTAGGGAAATCGCCATAGACAGTATATGTTGTATCTGTTTGAGATACTTTTTTACTTGAATATTCTTTTATCCTTTCCACTGCATGGTGCAATATCCCATTTTCTTGCCACTCTCTAAAACTGGATCCTTGAGTTATACAAAAATGCATAAAACTGAATACCATATACCCACTATCTTTTAAAGAATGAATAGAGGGAACATCGATACTCAGGGTCTTCTTTCCCTTATCTTTTTGGAATCTATTTCTCGGCACACCTACTTAATTTAAGAAACCTTTAAAGTATGAAAGCATGTCATCTCTAGATATAACGTTTTCACACCTATCTCCGGGAGCATATCCCTGTCTTGCTTTTAACCAAGGTGTTTGAGAATGGGTAATATCTTCTAATTGTAATCCGGAGTAATTAGTATACATGCTAAGAACCTCTTCAATAACTTCAAACTGAGTAGATGTAATTGATTCACGCAAAATATTAACCGGAGGTTCTTCTCCTTCTTTCACAGTATAAATTAAATCTCCATAGAGAATTGATTTATCCTTCAACTCATCAAAAATCTTTCGTGAAACAGGCCCATGTGCCCAAGCTTGAAATTCATCTTCTATTAAACTTTTACCATCAAAGTATGCTAAATGGTACCCTTCAATAAAATAAAGCAATTTCTGTAGTTTTAGATGGGACATTGGCTTATCTCGACTAAGTATATAAGCAGCAAGTACTGTAGAATCTACCTGTCCTAAACTTCTTACAATATCCATAAATACCTCCTTTTGTACTACATTCTAAAGGCAAATATACAATAAAGTATATAAAAACAACCCTACAGCCTTATTTTTTATTGTATTTTTAACTTCAAAACACTCTGTCCCCGAAAAATGTTTTCTTACGGTATCTATAACCCAAACATGCCATAGGTGCCTAAATACACAAGCTTCATCTAATTATTCCCCATTTAGTAGGGAAATACCTTTCTTACTACACAAATCCACAAAATCTTTAGTATTATAAGTAATCAAAGAATTAATATTTAAATCAACATCCTCTAACATTAGTCTTATAATTCTATCAACTAAACTCATAGGCCTTTTAAAATGAATATTGTAATCCAATACAGAAGATAAAGCCTTTTCCTTATATCTAACATCTGATACAATAATTGTAGAAGATTTTTCAAGTAATTTGTTGAATTCAATCATCCATTCTTTTCTCAGAGTAAATCTGGTATTTAAAGTTTCGTATAATACCGGATGAGGAATAATTATATTATTAAATTCCAAAATACTATATAGAATAAGTGACTTTTGATGATGCTCATCACCAATATCATATAATCCAAACCAAAAACAAGAATCAATTAAAATATTATGCACCTTCTTCTATATCATCATTGGGAGTTGTTCCATAACCTTTCCACGGATTGGATTTTCTTTTTCCAATAATAAACTTTCCAAAGAATCTCATACTCTCCATAGACCTAAAAACAATATAAACTCTATCTATGGGTTGTAAATCTACCTGACTATTTATATCGTTTTGAAGTGATTCAAGAAACTTTTTATCTGTATCAATACTTTTATCAATATTATATTTAAAATAAGCCATACCATTACCACACTCAATAGCATCTAAGTCATCTAACCATGAGTATAAACCTTTATAATCTCCCCCTACACTTAAATCATAATTTAACCATATTGATTTTTTCATAACTCATCCTTTAGTTGATTGCAAATATATAAAAATGTACAAAACAACCCTACAACCTATTTTTTACAATCTTTTTTGAACTCTATAAAACAACCCCATCCAACAATTTGTTTCCTTTATCTATAATATAGTCTTGAATACACTAATTATTTTTCTTCCCACAAACTCTTACACCCACTAATAAAACAGGGATATCATTATACTTTGACATCCCTATGTTTGAATAGAATAAAGAACTTTTAAGTTCTGGGTTAATCATAATCTGCCATCTTGTTTTGTTCTAATTATTTGCAATATATAAAATGAATTGTTTCCTTTATCTATAAACCAAATACTAACCTACAACACACTACTACACTACTTCAACCCTACACACAAACACTATACAGCTCTCTAATCAAATACAAAATTCATAAATCCTACAATTTAATAGCAATTTAATTAAAAGATGATGGGGAAATATTTTGAGTTCTTAGATAGGTAGCTCCTATATTATTCATGACTATCTTAATTACGATAGAAATATCAAAAAGTATCATATAAGAATGATGTAAAGTTAAGATTAAATCTTGCAATACAGGATCATCTTCCATATCAATAATGTTTAAACCTACTTGTTTACATTTTTCTTTTGAAATATGACGACTGTGTGATTTACTTGTTGTATGATCTGTAAATAGACTAATAATTTTTTTCCTTTTATTACTAACACACAGCCATTTATTAACAATTTCACGAGACCATTCACATGCATTTTCACATGCAATCAAGAAAGTAGGATGATATTTTGATATAATAACTTGCCAAAGACCTAGACTCGATGCATTCTCGCTTACATCTTGCTTTGCTTTTTCAAATTCTTCGAGTACAGCTCCACAAGCAACACCTCCCATTTGAGGGTCTGTTGGCCCCAAACTGGATTGCTTACCCATCATAATCTCTGCACAAGAAAGTGCTATCATACTTCCAGCTGACATGGATATTTGTGGTATTATGGCTCTAATATTATTCCCGAAAATAGAATGTAAATAATCTATTATACTTTCTGTTGCTCCTATATCTCCTCCAGGTGTATGCAAGATCAAGTCTAAACCTTTCGATTTATCTAAATTATGAATCGCCTGCATAAATGCATTAATGTCATTTTCATTTACAGCAGTATGAATAGACTCTACTCCTTTTAACCAACCCGAATAATATGTTATTACATTACGATTCGTATGATTACCTATTTTTTCCAGTAATTCATTTACTTTATCCTGCAACTTTGATACTCTATCAGCAGGAGGATACATATTTACTTCATCATATATTTCAGACCAACTTGGCATAATCAGTACTTTAATAAATTAGTTTTTCCATTCGAGGAAGATGAACATTCATTATCTAAATATAATGAGAATTTAACAAACATGCCATTTATCTTATCCCACTTCCTACTAAAAGAGGGAGCACCTGTTAAACTATTACCACTGTTAAAAAAAGTTTCGTAATCTCTTGTAATTTCCTCTTCTCTTTTTTTACTTATTTTTTTTGCTTCCATTGCTATAGTTTTAAATTTAGAAGATTTACAAAAATACAAAATTATTTATATTGAAAAAATATACTTTATCTATTGTATTATATACTTATGAACAATATAATAAAATAAATGTTTTAGGAAAAATTCGCAATAAACCAATTATTTATACAAGGAAATTTAACAACTGCAAAATTAACTTGACACACTACTCCCGATTTTGGTTGACAGAATCTAATTATTATTTGTATCACTCATAAATATCAAAATAATAAAAGCAAATTTCTTCCGACCACTTTTGGATTGCAATCCATGCTTTTTTGATTTAGATACAGAATATTTTATAGGGAAATTTGATAAAAAAAATATGTATATTTACAGGTATTTTTTTACTTTTGCAACATATTACTTAATTAAGGAAATTGAGAAAAACTTTAATACAAATCAAATTTTTATCTATGAAAAAAATTCTTTTATTAGCAGTCGCCTGCATCATGACATTCAGTTGGACTGCTACCGCCCAGAAACCGGATTCTCCGATTAATCCGGATCCTAACGTAAGGATCGGGAAATTGGAAAACGGGATAACCTATTATCTTCGTGCCAACAATAAGCCGGAAAAACGTATTGAATTCCGTTTAGCCGTAAATGCCGGTTCCAACCAGGAAAATGATGACCAGCAGGGTCTGGCGCATTTCGTTGAGCATATGGGCTTTAACGGGATCGAAGGCTATCCGGGAAATGATCTGGTGGGCGAACTACAAAAAATAGGTGTAGCTTTTGGCGCTGATATCAATGCTTATACTTCTTTCGATGAAACCGTATACATGGTTCAATTACCTTCAGATGACGATAAGTATCTGACGATGGGTCTTGATATTCTTTACGGATGGGCACACGGAATGACATTCGATGATGAAGAAATCGATGCTGAGAGAGGCGTTATTACGGAAGAATACAGGGTGGGACTCGGAGCGGACGACCGCATGAGGAAAAAATGGTTTCCCGTAGTATTATCCAACTCCCGTTACGCAGACCGTTCCCCTATCGGGAAATTAGATATTATCCAGAACTTTAAATATCAGACTATTAAAGATTTCTACAAAGATTGGTATCGTCCTGATCTACAGGCTGTGATCATTGTAGGTGATATTAATGTGGATAAAATGGAACAGGCCATAAAGAACAAATTCGGTTCCATTAAACCTTTACAAAATCCACGCGAAAAGATCATGTATCCTATCGCCAATAATACTCAGCCTTTGGCTGTAGTGGCAACCGATAAGGAAGCCATGGGTAACCAGGTGCTGCTGATCCGTAAATTCCCTCATTTCACCATGAAAACGGTAGCTGATTTCCAGACTACCCTCACCCATCAGCTGTATAATATCATGATCAATTCCCGTTTGAACGAATTGGAACAAGATGCTCAATCTCCTTTTTTGGGAGCTTATACGGGTTACGGCAATCTGATCGGTGCCGTTGATTGTTACATGTCCCAGGCCGCTTCCAAAGAAAACAGGATTGATGAAGCCATAGCAGCATTATTACGGGAAGATTATCGTGTATTGAAGCATGGATTCGTGCAGACCGAACTCGACCGCGCCAAAGAGGAATTGCTAAGTAGTTACGAGATCGCTGCGAATGAGGTGGACAAGACCGAATCCGCCACTTTTGCCAGCCAATATATAGCCAATTATTTACATCATGACCCTATTCCGGGTGCCAAAAGAGAGTATAATCTGGCCAAAAACCTGGTAAAAAATATTAAACTTGAAGATATTAACGCATTGGCAAAAAAATGGGTTTCTCCGGAAAGCATTGTCGCTGTTGTCCTTGCACCTGAAAAAGAAGGCATAAAAGTTCCTACTGAAGCTGAAGTACTGGCTATCGTTAAAGATCCCAAATTATATGAGGTAGAACCTTATGTTGATACTTATAGAGAACAGGAAATCGTAGAAAAAGAATCCTTAACACCCGGTAAAATTACTGCCGTAAAAGATCTCCCTGAAGTAAATGCAAAAGAAGTTACCCTTAATAACGGGATAAAAGTTGTTTTGAAAAAAACCGATTTTAAAAACGATGAGATCTTATTCTCCGCTCAAAGCAAAGGAGGCGCCAGCCTATATGATGTGAAAGATCTTCCGTCGGTAAGTTTAGCAGCCGATCTTGTTGACCGAGCCGGTATCAGCGAACTCGATTTCGCTTCCCTTACAAAAAAAATGAAAGGGAAAACCGCAGGAATCATACCTTTCATTTCCACACTGAGCGAAGGGTTTAGCGGTTCCACCGCACCTAAAGACCTGGAATTTTTCATGCAATATCTCCACGCGTTTTTTGCAAGCCCCAGACACGATCCTTCTGTTTATGACCTTGTTACCAGTGAATATATGGAACAAATCAAAATGTTGCAGGCAAATCCTATGTACAAATTCTTCGGAATGTTCATGGGTGAAATGACACAAAATGATCCATACCAGTTATCAGAACTAAATTATACGGAAGACTACATTAAATCCGTAAATTATGAACGCGCTTTCAATATTTATAAGGAACGTTTTGCAAATCCTGCCGATTTTATTTTCACTTTCGTAGGTAATTTCGATGAAGCTCAAATGAATACCATGCTGGAAACTTATCTTGGTTCTTTAAAGACCACTACCGGCAAAGAAAATTTCAGGGGTGATGTTCTTAAAGATTTTCCAACTACCAAAATGGAAAAGAACATTTATGCCGGTGTAGATGATAAAAGCTGGGTCGGATTAGCCTATAATAAAGAATATCCATGGAATCTTAAAAATAATATGATCATTTCCCAGATCGGTGAAGCATTACAGATCGAAGTTCTTGAAACTATCCGTGAAAAAATGGGAGGTGTATATTCTCCTATCTTACAATTGGGTACTGAAAAATATCCTGATCCGACTTATACCTTATTGGTAATGTTCAGTTGTTCTCCTGAAAATACGGATAAACTTTCCAATGCCGTAATAGATATCCTGAAAACTTTCCAGAAGAACGGTCCCAAAAAAGAAACTTTGGATAAAGTGAAGGAACAAATGATACGCGGACGTGAAAACAGTATACAAACCAACAGGTATTGGAACAGCCTTATTTCCGGATGCTATTATATGGAAGAAGGATTCGAAGGTGTAAACAATTACGCTGAAAGAGTAAAAGAGGTAACCAACCAGGATATTGTCGATTTCCTGCAAAAATATTTCGATCCTGAACTTTATATTAAATTATACCTGTACCCGGAATCCATGCAAAATTAATCTATATCCGAAGGTGCCCAAAAGGCACCTTCTTTTTTAATTATATCGATGTAACATCTTCCGTTGAATAACTCTTATGCCTTTATTACAAAAATCCATAATCAGAGTTAATAATAAAAAACGAAGCAGATTTATCCCCTTCGTTAGCTTTAGATTTTGCTGATAGTGAATCTTAGAAACATTACTTTCAGCAGCTCCTTTTTCAGCTTTATGTGAATTTATAACTCTCTCTTTTGTTTCTGGTGGACCTTCTGGACTTATCCCCAATTGATCAATTTTTGTAACAGGATCATTCCCTGCATACTGATACGGGGTATAATATGGGTGCTCAAACTGCAACGGATCCACTGATACAAGCACTTGCTTTGACTTTTCTACTGTATTTTCAGCCGCAGCGGTAATTTTTTCCGGTTAATAACATTATAAACAAACAATGTATTTAATTTAAAAAAATTGTTTATTCTACATATTTTATTATTTGTGCTCGGGGAGGAATCAATGGTTCACTTTTTAATATTATTGAACATTGAAGATCCTCAGGTTTCATTAAATATTGATATCTAAAATATTCACAAGGCCTATTTACTTGCCAGGGAATGACTGGATCGTTATTTATTACAGAACGCATGTAAAATTTAGCTTGTTTCGCAGATAGAATCCCTTTTTCTTTTATCAATGTCACAAAACCTTTAAATTGATCTTCTCCCACTATAGCACTCTTTATGTCAGTACTTGAAAATCCGAAAATTTTATAATACTCACCATGGGCACCCATAACAAGATAGTTCAAGGTGTCATATCCTTCAAGACTCATATTGGGATGCCCTTTCCTATTTGCATACCATCTGACATCAATTGCAATTTTTATAGAATACAGATCATAACTTGCAAATTCTAGTCGATTAGTCGGTTTTTCCCATCCCATATATTCATTACGGCCTTTCAAATAACGTAAAGAGCTAGAACTTCTATATTCTCCTGCTACCCAGATAGTATCAACGCCTATTAATTTAACGTGATTATATAGTTCTTCAGGATTATCAGGAAATAGAGCTGACTGATCTCTGTATAATTTAATCGATAAGTTGATATCTTCTACTATTAGGTCTAGTAACTTGTTATCTGAAGCACAAATAGTAGTTGTTATAAATAAGCAACAACATAATAAAAACACTATTTTTTTTTTCATATAATTATCGTTTAATTGCCCGTTTTACAGGATCATATTTTTTCATAAGGCTTGGATTGTTTTTCATATAATTTTCAACTTCTGCAGCTCTTTCTTCTTCAAAATAAAAAGATTTTTGACCTGCTCCATCACTATCCGTATATCCTGGCATTGTAGGATCAGTGGTATCTTGAAAATATTGAAAAGAAGTTTGATCTTTTACATTATCAAAGAAAAATTTGATATCACCTAATTCATTTGTAAATGATCGATAATTCTGCCCTGTTTTATCTCCGGGAAATGTATTATCTCCGGAATCAGTAGATTCGTTAAAAAGCTGTATTGTCAGAGTTCCGTCAGTTGCTGTGGCAAAATGACTTAAAACTTCCCCAGTTTTTGTATCCGTCTTCGTTCCAAAGCTTAAACCTTTTACTGTGGCTAATCTGGAGTCGTCAGATTTGTCAATTAATTCAATCTTAATAGACATTGATTGGCCTTCAGCATCTGTTAGTGTATTAAATTCATCATACAAATCTTTATTAGTCAATTCTAACGTATTTAAATAACTGTCAACATCCTTATATTGCTTTGTTTGTTTTTTTAATTTTCCCTGAGCATCATTTAAACCACTGGTAGATTTATATCCTTTTATATCAGATTTTGTTAATCCCCCCTCATGATTTTCTATCATATTATCATATTTACTTTGGGCTTCATTAACTTCAGCTTGAGCTTCATTCATTTTAGCTTCATGGGCGTTTACAAACTCTAATCCATCTAAATCTATTCCGGTAATAGGCCTATTGCTAGCGTACTGAAATGGCGTTAGCTCCGGGTACTTAAATTGCAACGGATCGACAGAAACAAACAACTGCGCGGTTTTTCGTTTTAACACGGTTTTCCCTGTGTCCACTTTTGGGTAAACACCATTTTCCCTTAGCAGCCCATCATTACGCATTAACCACGCAAAAATAGTTATTTATTTTCATTTGAAAGAAAAATCTCATCCGGCAAACACAATACATCATTCATGAACGCTTAGGCATCTAAAGAAGCAGGCGGGCGGGGAAGTGTCAAGGCTTCGGGTCATTTTTTATTCCACCTATTTTGTTTTCCAGTGCCATTTTCCATAAAAGAGGTCACCATTGAGGATAAAGATGCCTTGGAGCAACTACGCCTTATCCAACAAGCTCGACGACGAAAAACGACAGACGATTTTTCGGCTCGTAGAGAAGATGCTCACTAATAAGAAGTTTAAAGTCTTCTTTAAAAAAATGCAGAAGTACTGTAATCAAAAAACGAAGGAGATGCATGAATCCCCTTCGTTTTATAATGTAAAATTCGTAAACTTTCTCTTTTCTGATAATTATACTTCCCTTCAAATAGGTAGCTACCTACCACAACAACCTATTTTCGTTCGCGAAAAAGAAAATAAAAGATATAGCCTATTAATACCATCCCTATTGTCCGATATAAAATAAAATCCCATTCCTGAAAAACTTCTTTCCATGGGATTAACTTTAAATTTGCTTCTTTGGGTACAAATCGTGAATTATAAAGGCCATTAAATTTTGCGACCATTATGTTCAGAAATAATGATCCAAAAAGAATTAATAGAAATGTATATATTCGTTTTTTGCTTATTTTCATACGTATGCTCATAATTAAATATTCTATTTTTTAGGAACAGTATCTCTTTGATTTAATTGCTGGGGAATGGCCTTATAAAATTTTAAAAGTAAATCTACACCTTGAGCTGTTACGTTTGAAACAGGATTCGGCATTTGTACGTCTGGGCCTGCATCCAAAATATTTATTATAACACCACCCACAACGCCTATAGCAACCTTCCCTGCATTTGTTCCATAAAACATCGTTGCTTTGCCATACGCATTAACTCCTACAGAATATAAACTCGGAGCCGCTGTCGATGCAGCAGCACCCACGGCAACGCCTCCAGTAACAATAAGGCCTCCTGTTGCAACAGATTTTATTACCGGGTCATTTTTGATATAATCAGCGAAAGGGCCTGCACTAAATTCCCATTGTTTTTGGTATTCTGATTTTGCAGGCCGTATTTCTCCATTATCTTTTTGATAAGGTTGGATTTCCGAAGTTTTAGTTACTTGAGCCAGTTGGCGTATTTGCTGTTGTTGGGCGTAAGCACTGCCCAAGCCTCCCGATGGATCAACAGGGTTTGCAAATTGTGGAATAAGATTTAGTGGAATATTCGTGTTTTGATACTTTGTATCACTTGCAGGACCTTCAACCTTAGATGCAGAAACAACAACTTCATTCATCAGTACAAAGGGTTTTGCTGACGAACCGGAACCGTCACGTAACCCTTCCTGAACCTGATCCGAACTTTGTTGTTTATTTTGTTGCTGCGGTTCTACCCCCTCCATGCCATCCAGGTCAATCATCGTCACCGGGTTATTGCTGGCATACTGAAACGGTGTTAACTCCGGATATTTAAATTGCAACGGATCCACACTCACAAACCGGCACAACCAGTCGGCATAATAGCGCATCCCGTAATAGTAAAGTCCGGTTTCCTCATCCTTTTCTTTACCGCAGTAATTATACCTTTTCAAAGAAATTTCGGTCTCACTTCTTGCCGAACTGTAAGAAGTACTACCAAACGGATAATACTCTTCGTAAGAAATGAGCTTACCTATATCGCCTAATTCCAGGCATGCACTGCCCAAATGGTTATCGTATTGATAACGCAAAACTATGGTGGTCTGTCCGTTGGTAGTTCTGGTTTGCATGCGTAAGAAAGTTTCTCGTCGTCAGAAACTGAAATTTCTTTCCGTTCGGTTCTAAGGTAAAGTTATTCTATTTTCGATACAGTTCTAAGCCGCAAATATAGTAATATATCTCTCTTTGCTTTGATATTCGCAATTTTAGGTGCAAGATGTAACACAATCCACTCTATCAGTTTAAACTTCTGATTTTTCTAAAAGATTGAATATTACCTATAGAGGTTGATATATAAGTGAAATATTTATTTGAGAAACCAGTAAACTCATAGCATAATGTATCTTCATTTGAAACATAACTAATGAAAATATTATTATCCATGTTCCTGTCTAAATATGACAAGTCACATGAAGAATTGCTAAGAAAATAATCAAAAACGGAGAGAGTGTCTATTTCCCAAGATTTATATTTATAGTACCAAGTGACTTTGCCTTCTTTAAACATCAAAATAAAATTAGTATCATCAATAGATTCCCAAACTCCTTCTATATAACTTTCCCATTTTGTTTCACAATTATAATTTTGATGACGGGTAACAGAGCAATTATACATAATAAAAGATAATATGGTAATTATCGTAAAATATCTGTATTTCATTTGAGTAATATTTCTTTTGCGTTATTATAAATTGATTCTCTATCGGAAAGCCCATTATAACCACCATTGACTAATTTTGTAATTTTTTTAACTGTTGTTGAATCAATTGACGTTTTGTTCAAAACTTTTGTCTGAAAATACCAAAATGCAGCAAGAATAGAATTTTTGTCTTCAGTTAATAAATCAGGGGATGTAACAAAATCTAAATCACTGGAATAATTCCCTTTCATGAACTTTGTAAAATTGGAATAATTATTTTTTCCAGTAAGTTGGAATATGCCACGGCCTCTATATTTGTATCCATCTCCACTCGAAAAATTATCATTTCCCATCCTTCCACCATAAACTATATTGGCAATATCTTCTTGTTTAGCGGCTTGTTTTTTTGTTCTACCATATAATTCTGCATCATATTTCCCTTCAACCGCATCACCTTTATAAAAATATTTTGGAAAAGTTTTTACTAAACCATCTACACTATAATTAAGATTTTCTATTGAACCGAGACCATTTTTAAAACCACCTGCTTCATGACCTGCTTGGGATAAAAAATGAACAATAGAAATCATATCTGTTAAGCCAAAATCTTTTCCTTCAATATTGATCATGGCCTCAATTGTTTGTAATGCATTGATATTGCCATTCGGAAAAATAGAAGAAAGATCTGATGATGTAATAGCTACATCAACCGCATTCCATTGGTCATTATTCCAAACCCATCCTTGATTTACACCTTCAATTGTATTTAGATTATCATCTAGTTTAGGTAAAACAGCCCCTTCTCCTATATATTTTCCAGGTTCTTTTGGTTCCGCTCCATCCAAATCAATATAACTTATCGGTTTATTCCCTGCATACTGATACGGAGTATAATAAGGATACTTAAACTGTAGCGGGTCCACACTCACAAACCGGCACAACCAGTCCGCATAATAGCGCATCCCGTAATAGTAAAGTCCAGTTTCCTCATCCCGTTCTTTTCCACAATATCTATATCGCTTTAAAGAAATATTTATACAACTACTGGATGTATAATAACTGGTTTGCCCAAATGGGTAATACTCTTCATAAGAAATAACACTTCCATCATGCGATAATTCCAGACAGGCACTTCCCAAATGGTTATCATATTGATAACGCAGCACAGTGGTTGCTTGTCCGTTGTTTATCTTACTCTCCATCCTTAAAAATACTTTTTCTTCATCTGCAACAGATACGGTGTGGTATTCATTAACAACCGTTGCTTCAGCACTGGTATTGGCATATTCCCGTATCACTTCAAAGCCGCAAATATAGTAATATTTTTCTACCTTGTTTGTTTTTACCACTATTTTTCGGGTACGATTTCCTTCTATATCATAATGATAGTGAGAAATAAAGGTTCCGTTTCCTGAGCCTGTCAATTGATCTTTGTAGTCCCAATTCATCGAACTAAGATGCGGCATGGTTAGCATATTACCATGTGCATCGTAAGTGTATTGATTAATAGTTTGATTATTATGTTTTAATAATCGATTGTTATTTTCAT
>ERZ809224.1666-NODE-1666-length-15614-cov-6.804615_pt1 | contig 15614 bp, 9 predicted proteins | sample MGYA00520513_ERZ809224 | MGnify/ENA primary metagenome ERZ809224 (study PRJEB31576, sample SAMEA3212658) | Homo sapiens | biome: human-gut; feature: human gut; material: fecal | place: Sweden | collected 2012 ...
TGCAGAAATACGTTTCCATGTGGAACGCAAACTATGACTGCCTGTTCTTCTGTATCAATCAGGATGTTTACGACAGCTTAACGGACGAGCAAAAGGCAGTGGTTGATGAGTGCGGAAAGCTTGCGGTTCAGTATGAGCGTGAAATAAACCGTGCGGATGATGAAAATATTCTCGACAGATGGCAGACTAAGAATGGTGTAGAGGTGCTGCGCTATGAAGACCTGGATATCGATTCCTTCAAGAAAGCTGTGGAGCCGGTGACCGACTGGTATATCGAGGAGCTGGAAAAAGAAGGCTACGAGGATGCCATGGAACTGGTAAATGCATTTCAGTCATAGACGGTAAATCGCTGATGCCATACTAAAAAACAGGAATAAGGGTGCAGGTCTATCCGTTATTTATAAATTTATTAGAAATATATAATTTTTGAATCATTGCTTTCATCCGGCGATCAGGGTTATACTATAGAGCATATAAAATGCTTCAGGGAAGGGAAAAGGAGGAAGCTTATGCAAGAAATAAAATCACCCAAAAAGCCGCTGCTGTATTATGCACTGATAGTAGTGACTATCATGGTGTTGCTGAATACTCTGGTATTTCCGAATGTTCTCAAACATCAGGTAAAAGAGGTCGGATACAATGTATTCATGGAGATGGCGGATAATCATCAGATCGGTTCGGTAAATATTACGGAATCGGCGATATTGTTTACTAATAAAGACAATACTCAAATGTATAAAACCGGTATCATCAATGATCCCGGCATGGTTGACAGGCTGTATAAGGCAGGGGCAACTTTTTCTACGGAAATTACGGAGCAAATGCCATTTGCTTTGTATCTGATACTGGGATATGTGCTGCCGATTTTGATTTTTGCCCTGATCGGAAGATGGCTTTCGAAAAAAATGATGAGCAAGATGAGCGACGGGGCGAATCCTATGAATTCGATGATGTTCGGGACAGGCAAAAGTAATGCCAAAATTTACGTCAAATCTTCAAGCGGTATCAAGTTTTCCGATGTAGCTGGTGAGGAAGAGGCGAAAGAACTGCTGAGCGAGATTGTGGATTTCCTGCACAATCCGGGCAAGTATCAGGAAATCGGCGCTTCGATGCCGAAGGGGGCGCTGCTTGTGGGACCTCCGGGTACCGGTAAAACACTGCTCGCAAAAGCAGTTGCAGGAGAGGCGGAAGTACCGTTCTTTTCTATTTCGGGTTCTGAGTTTGTAGAAATGTTTGTCGGTATGGGTGCGGCAAAGGTACGTGATTTGTTTAAGCAGGCAAATGAAAAAGCGCCTTGTATTGTCTTTATCGATGAGATAGATGCCATTGGAAAGAAACGTGACGGACGCATCGGCGGAAATGATGAGAGAGAACAGACATTGAACCAGCTTTTGACAGAGATGGACGGCTTTGACGGTTCCAAGGGTGTTGTCATACTTGCAGCCACGAACCAGCCGGATTCGCTGGACCCGGCATTGCTCAGACCGGGACGTTTTGACCGGCGTATACCAGTGGAACTGCCGGATCTGCAGGGCAGGGTTGACATCCTGAAGGTTCATGCAAAGAAAATTAAGCTGTCGGACAATGTAGATTTTGATGCGATTGCGAGAGCAGCCTCCGGCGCTTCGGGTGCAGAGCTTGCCAATATTGTCAATGAGGCTGCGCTTCGGGCGGTTCGATGCGGCAGAAAATTTGCTACCCAGGCTGATCTTATGGAAAGCGTAGAGGTGGTCATTGCCGGATACCAGAAGAAGAACCGGATTTTATCAGATAAAGAAAAGCTGATCGTGGCTTATCACGAGGTAGGACATGCACTGGTTGCAGCGATGCAGACAAATTCCGCGCCGGTGCAGAAAATCACGATTATTCCCCGTACTTCCGGCGCTCTGGGCTATACTATGCAGGTGGATGAAGGTGAGCATTTCCTGATGAACAAGACGGAGCTGGAAAATAAGATTGCCACATTCACGGGCGGCCGCGCCGCTGAGGAGCTGATTTTCCAGGAAATTACGACAGGAGCTTCCAATGATATTGAGCAGGCCACGAAGTTTGCCAGAGCTATGATTACCAGATATGGCATGAATGAAGAGTTTGATATGGTTGCCATGGAAACGGTGACGAATCAGTATCTGGGCGGGGACACGTCTTTGACCTGTTCCATGGAAACGCAGACGCTGATTGATCAGAAGGTTGTAAAGCTTGTGAAAGAGCAGCATGAAAAAGCTAAGAAAATCCTGCAGGAGAATATATTGAAGCTGCATGAGATTGCGAAATTTTTGTATGAGCATGAGACAATTACAGGAGAGGAATTTATGCAGATTCTGAATGGTAATCAGACGGCATAGAAAAAAAGAAAGCAGCCCGTCGCTACAAAGTAGCGAGGGCTGCTATTTTTTGCAATTTAGCCGCTCTTTTAGCGGAAAGCTTTCCCGAGTAGGAAAGACCTTCCGGTGATTTATCAAAAATGGTTGCGTACATGACACACGCGGCGAGATAACTCCCTGTCCAGGTGGGATGAGAGTGATCACTGCGTATAAGCTGAATTTTCGGAAATGCATTTTGACACTGCAGAAAGGCTGTGCCGACCGGCGCCACCTCAGCTCCGGTTTCAATGGCGAGGTTGAAAAAGAGGTTGTTTATTTTCAACTGATAATCTGCTCTGTCAGATACAAGTTTTGAGAATCTGCGGTATTCTCTGTTTCCCTTATCAGGAGCCCAGGTCTGATATAGAATCATTTGAGCTCCGGCAGCTCTGATATAGGGCTCGAGAGCTTTGACACCCTTTTCTGTACGGCCTGGTTTGCGAATGGGGTAATTATGGCGCTCCTGCAAAACCACGTAATCCCATTTTTGTGTGGTGAGCATGCGGCGGATACGCCTGCCGAGCGGGTCGCTTGTGCGGGAAGCCTGTTTGAGCGTATGTCTGCCCTTTGCTGCCTGGCGCACATATAAAGTTTTTCCTGCGCTTTTACATAAATTTTCAAAAATATCACAGAAATTATTATAGTAAGTATAGCTGTTTCCTATAAAAAGAATCCTTATATTCTGGCTCATCTGAGGATTTGCGGCTTTGGCGGAAACCGGAACATTGCAAAGCAGCAGAATAATCGAGAGAAAGATAGCAATTTTTTTCATAAAGCCTCCTGTCATACACTCCAAAGACATGAAACCTGCAGACAGTTTTGCTTTATTTTCGCGGGTAATGACCGGGTACGGAAGGTTCGCGCATATTTGGTGATTGCCGCGTACTTTCTATTGTTTTTTGGACCAGCCCGTATTATAAAAATCTGTGTACAGCTCATATGCCTTATCCCAATCGGCGTAAGCTTCCTGACCTCGTTTGTCTTCAAGGTCAAAATGCTCTGCAATATACCGGGATAAATAAGCAGTAGTTTTTTTGGCGCCCATGGAGTTCATATGCTTTTTATTGTAAAAATCGGAAGAGAAGTCAAGACTGATTTCTTCATAAATCTCCTCCGTATTCATATTAAGACTAGGATAACCTTTTTGAGCAACATAGTCAAGAGCTGCGTTTACTTCTTTTTGAGCAGACTGTTTATGACCGGATGGAATAGATAAAAACAGGATTTCCAGATCATTTTTCTCCACGTATTCTATGATTTCATCTAAAAAATCAATCTGTGTCTGTGTAAGCTCCGCACATTCAGCCGTTACTTCCGGATATTTTTGTGCTTTTGATTTGAAAGCCAGGTTTTTTTTTGTAAAAACTCCTTTTAACTTATTTACAGGGCTTGTCAGATCTTCAAGCGTCAGGTCCATTCTGGAATGATACTTGATAAAAGGAAAATACAGACTCCAGATATCCAGGTCCTTCAGGTTTGATTCTTCACCGAGATGGTCGTTGGTGAAAGAAAGCACGTGATTGGAAGCGGAAATCCGTGCTGCGGTGGAGTGCAGATTGTCTGTGACACGTCTGACATGGGGTTCCTTGGTGTTGAACGCGCTGGAAGTAATACCGTGCAGTTCCAGAACAACAAGGCGGATATCCTGCCGCTTGCGTACCTCATCCAGAATATTTGTTGAAAGAATGATTGGCTGACTGTCCGTGGAAAGAGGATAGATGGTTATCCCGTAATTATGCCAGGCAGTAGGCGCTACCCATCCCCGGTCTGTGATACTGGTGCCGAGAATAACACCGTCCCAAGTGTTTTCGGGTTCTTTGTATATCGCATTGTAACGCTGCACAGTTTCTTCCATGTGAGAATCCTTTTCGTAAGGGATTCGGTAAATGTGATTCAGTCCAAGAAATATGATAATACAAAGTGCAAGAAAACACAGCGTTTTCAAAAGATTTTTCAATGGTGTGCTGCTGTGCTTTTCCCTTTTTGTATGCGGGGAAGTTTCCAGATTTTTCACAGCTTGTGTTTCCTCCTTAAAATTTTTCATAAATAAATTCACTGATAGAATAACCGGGGCCATAAATGCCAAAGACGGCTAATGCCAGCAGCGCTCCTATGTAAATAGTCCAGCGCAGAAATATGTTTTGTTTTGCGATCAGACTGCGGATTCGCAGATTTTTTTCCTGCAGTATCCCGACGATGAGGAGTGCAAAAATGGAAATGGCGACAATACATACATCAGCCTTCTGCCAACCGGTTTCTCCATAGATATCCAGCGGTGTGACAGAAATGGAAAAATTCAGGAGTGTGCGTTTCATCATAGTAAATGCTGTTCGACAGGAAGCGCCTCTGGACAGGAAGCGTCCAAAGCTGCACAGAAGCAGTGTCCGCAGCATCTGGAATATGCGCCAGTATAAGCTTTCCGTATTTAAGTGTACTTTTTCGGCGGCCTGTGCATAAAAGGGTTCCAGCAAAATGCTGCTCACAATAATGAGCCCGTTGTAGATACCGTAAATGAGATATTTCCACTCCGGTCCGTGCCAGATACCGACCAGCAGAAAAACTACGAACATTGACAAAAAAGTCGGCAGCTTTCGGCTCACATATTTCCCCACATACTTTTCCAGTTTTTTCCCCAGTTTGAAAAAGCTTTTTGAGAGAGAAAGTGTGTAAAAGACATAATCCCTCATCCATGCGCCAAGTGTAATATGCCAGCGTCTCCAAAATTCCTGAATGGAACGGGCAAAATAAGGTCTCTGAAAGTTTTCGGTCAGGGAAATGCCAAAGATTTCCGAGATGCCCATAGCGATGTCCATGCCTCCTGAAAAATCTGCATATGCCTGAAAGCCGTAGATGCAGACGGTTGCAAGAAGTGCATTGCCGCTGTAATTTGACGGATTGTCAAAAACAGGAGCAATATAAGGTGCAATACGCTCACCCAGTATCAGTTTTTTCATAAAGCCCCACAAAATGAGCTGAGCTCCCTGGGTCACACGCTCATAGGAAAAAGAGTGAGGAGCGTAGAGCTGATGGGCCAGATCGTCATGTCTCGAAATGGGTCCCTGGACAATCTGCGGAAAAAAGGACACAAAAAGAGCATACTGAAAAATATTTTCATCCGGTTTGTACTTATTACGGTAAATATCAATCATATATCCTGCAGACTGCAGCGTGTAGAAAGAAATTCCAAGGGGCAGCAGCAATTGCATAAGGGGTATGGAATAATTCAGGCCCAAAAGGTGTAAAAAGGAATTTCCGTTGGAAATAAGAAAATTTCCGTATTTTAGTACAATGAGAATGCCGATATTTAAAATGAGCGCGGCTGTTAAAACGATTTTTTTCTTTTGTTTTTGCTGTTCTTTATATTGTTTTTTCTCCTGCCTGGAAAATCCAGTATCAACTGCTTTCAGATAGAGGGATGCGGTTTCGTCGATTTTGCCCATGATTCTGCCGGTCAAAAAGGTAATGAATGTTGACAGCAGTAAAAAGGCAGTGATGCCGATGCCTCCTGCCAGATAAAAAAAGTAGCTGGCTGCCAGCAAAACACACCACTGCATCCGTGAGGGAACCAGGAAATAAAGTGTGCAAACCACCAGGAGAAAAATAAGAAATCCTATGGATATAAAACTCATGGTGTTTTCCTTTCATCAATCCATGTCCTGCAGTTGTTTTATCAGTGTCAGAATATTGTCCACAGAGTTGAAATTTTCCGGTGTCAGTTCTTCCACACCGATTTCAATATCAAATTCTTCGTTCAGCTCACCCACAAGTGATACAATGTCGAAGGAATCCAGAATACCGCCGTCGATCAGTGCAGTTTCTGTTTCAAATGCAACGTCTGGTCTCAGTTCTTTTAAAATGGCAACAAGTGTTTCTTTCATGGTTTTTGTATCCTCTCTTTCTTTTTTGTATTGATTTATGGCAATAGAAAGTTTGCAGAGTGTGTTTTCTATTGTTTGCCAGCATTTAGATTTTTTACTTTTTGCAGTGTAATAAAATAGTGATCTTTTTCTATAAAGATATTGTTTTCTCTGTGTGTAACAGAGAGATCAGCCGAATGATTCCGTTTCTCAATCCGATAACCGGAAAAGCTCCACCATTTGTCATGCCATTCTAAAATCGGTGTCCCGAGTACTTTCAGGATACCAAAGTCCATGGCGCGCAGGAAGCAGCTCATTTTATGTCCGCTCCAGTTTAGATCAAGAATACCTTCTCCGGGAACGTCACAGTTCCTGTGGAGATAATCATATTTTGGCTTTTTAATATCTGCCGTGTTGGTGTCTGATAAAGCGGAATGTACGAGTTTACCCGATAAAAACTGCGGCAGCAGTACTTTTAGATTTTCAAAAGCCAGAAGATTTTGCTTTTTCATCAGCGACAGCGCTGTGTCATGTTCTTCAATGGGAATACGCTCAATATGCAGGATCTTTCCTGTGTCTACACCTCCATCTACCAGGTGCCAGGTGATGCCGACTTCTTTTTCTTCATAGAACAGCGCCCAGGACTGTGCGTTTCGGCCTCTGTGTCCGGGCAGGACTCCGTGATGCAGGTTGATAATCGTGAGATTTGGATTGGCAATCACCTGTTCCGTGAAAATATAAGGATTCATAATACTGAGGACCAGTGTATGGACGGAAACATTGCTTAAATACTGCATGAGTTCAGGTTTTTTCGTGCTGTCTGTATTGAAATACAATGTATTGCAATATTCCTGCATTATCGACATACATTTCCTGGCAAACTGGCTGCCGCCGACCAGGATAATCTGCTCATACATGACGTACCTCCTCTTTCTGGAGACGAACACGGTCGATTTTTCCGTTTTTGTTGAGCGGCAGTTTTTCTTTCCATATGATCTTATTCGGACACATGTATTTTGGAAGCTTTTTCCCCAGTGCCATCAGCAGCTCTTTGTCGCAAGGCTTTTTGGACTGGTAAAACATCAGGATTTTATTTTTTCCCTTGTCATAAATGCAGCAGGCGGCCTGAATATCGGGAAGAGCATTTGCATGAGCCTCGAGCTCTCCAAGCTCAATGCGGTGTCCCATATGCTTGATTTGATAATCTGCGCGTGAAATGTAATACAGATTTCCGCTTTCATCCATTTTTCCCAAATCACCGGTCCGGTAAATGAGTTCCGGATAGAGGTTCTGAAGAGGATTCTGACAAAAAGCCTCTGCAGTTTTTTCGGGGGCGCCGTAATATCCCAGCGCCAGACAGGTTCCTTTTACACAGATCTCGCCGATTTCTCCCACGGCAGCGGGCCGCTGACAGGAATTTAACAGTAAAATTCCTGTATTCTCAAAAGGTTTGCCAATGGGAAGTACACCATCATCCGGATAATCTTTGTCTACGATGTAATAAGTACAGTTGCAGGTAATTTCCGTCGGTCCGTACACATTGACAAAAAGTGCATCCGGAAGATAATTGCGCCAGTAGTTTAATACCTTGCAGGACATGACTTCTCCGGAAAACAAAATGGTTTTTATGCAGCGTGGATAGTCATACTCAAAGGCTTTGAAGTTTTCCAGTATCCGCATAGCAGAAACAGCCCATACCAAAGTATTCACTTTTCTGTCATTCAGGTACTGGATCAGCCTGGCCGGTGAGACAAACAGTATTTTTGGAATTACGTGCAGACTGCCCTGGTTTTTCAATGTCAGATAAATATCCTTCACAGAAATGTCAAAATCAAATGGCGCCTGATTTCCAAATATGCAGTCGGAGTTAAAGCGGAAGGTATTAGTAAACTGGTCTGCCAGGTCGATCACTGAGCGGTGACTTACAAGGACGGCTTTTGGAGTACCAGTGGAGCCGGATGTAAAAATGGCGTAGAGCGGATCGGTATCAAGGGCAGCGAGTCTTCGCCTTTCAAGCTCTGCATGAGCCTGCCGTTTTATGTCTGCGTCCATGCGGAAAGAAAGTATGTCATCGTAAGAAAAGTGTCGGTCAGCATATGTATGGAGCAGTTGAGTTTGATTCGCAGAGTTTGTTTTTGCCTCGGACTGTGTTGATTTTTGCAGGGGCTCTGTCCGGATGATTGCTGCCGGCTGAAGAATTTTCAGCATGGAAGCGATTCGTTCAAAGGGAAGCTGCCCGTCAATGGGGACATAAAAATTTCCAGTATATGTTACGCCCAGAAAGGTAGCCAGACTTTTAATGTTTCTGCCGCAGAATACCACGACAGGTCTTCCGGTCGGAAAATCAGGATTTTGAAGAAAAAATTCTGCGATTGTACGGGCAGTCTCAGATAACTCCCGATAGGAAAGCTCGCTTTTTTCATCGGCAAAAGCAATTTTATCCGGGCAGTTTTTAACAGCAGCTTCCAAATATTCTAAAACATTTTTCTGCATAAAAAATCCCCCTTAAAGCCCCACAGCATCCTCAAAACGTTTTTGAGTTTCGCTGTCGGGATTTTGATAACGTTTTGTATCGGCGTTCCGTATTTTTGCTGCTTCTGTTATGGAAAGCTCGCCGCGCCGCACCATAACGGCCAGCTCACCTGTCATAATCGGGTAGCCGTGGGAGTCCAGATGATATTTTTCCGCCATTGCGTGAGCCCAGCAGTCAGCATGAGGCATACCTTTTTCCGGACGCTTCCAGTTTATGTGGGTTTCCAGAAAATCCATAATTTCCTCTGCATTGTAGGGATGATACATAAAATAAGAAAGAGATTCAATCTCTGCATCCTTCAGGTAATCCATGCGGCCTGATTTTGCCGTTTTTTCTACTTTATCCCCAAACATTTGATACTCGAAATCTGCAAAATTCATGGAGCGCTCGAAAGGCTCTATCAATTTCTCATGGTCCGCAGACTGCAGCACCTGACCTTTGGTGCGTCCGTTTACAATCAGAGGAATCTTTTTTTCGGAAGCGATCAGATGACTGTAGTAGTGAGTAAAATGGAAGCACAGCATGCAGAAATTGCGAAACATTTTTACGCACATCCGGTTATATTTCTGCAGTTCTGAAGGGCTCATAGAAAAACTGATATGATCCACGTCCAGATTTTCCAGGGCTGTAATTACATTTTTGCGGCCATAGTCGGTGGCAAATCCGTTGTCATAAGTAAAAGCAAGTATGCGCATGTTATATTTGTGTTTGAGCTGATAGATGATATAGGTACTGTCTTTACCTCCGCTCAAGCCAACAAGACAGTCGTATTTGGAACCTGTTTCCTTTGCCCTTGCCTTGGCGGCTTCCAGACGAGAGGAGAACTGACGTTCAAGTTCTTCCTCGTTTTCAAGAACATTGCGATGGCTCTCATAGAAATGACAGAAATTACAGACCCCCTGGTCGTCCAGATGAATACCTGAATAAGTTTCAGGAAGACCGCAGTGGGTACAATATTTCATAAGAAAATCCTCCTTCGCATATTTTTACATAAATATTACAAAATTGTTAATCGTTGTTATCGTAACAGTATAATTTGATGGAAATATGTAAGAGTATAAAAAAGAAGTTCGCATAAAAAGCGGGCGCTTATCCAAGCACCCGCCATGCGCACCATAGTAAAAGAAATGCCATGATGATATTAATAAGACGATAATATTTATTGTAATACTGCCGCAGCAGACTTCCGATGGTTGACCAGATCAGATTGCCGCCTCCGATGCCTGCCAGCAGAGGGAATGCGCAGAGTGCGAGGATTACAGGATTTGTCTCATAGGGCAGGATGAATCCTGTATAGGCGGTGATAGCCAGTATCATCACCTTGATGTTCAGAAACTGCAGCAAAAATCCGGTGAGAAAGGAAGGCGCTTTTTCCTTTGCATCGCCTGCTGGCCTGCGCCTAAGTGTCCGCCATGCCAGATAAAGCAGGTAAGCTGCTCCCGCATATTTCATGTAAGGTCTTATACCAGGCACCAGGGAGGCAAGAGCCGTACAGAAAAGACCGCAGATAAGGCATATCAAAAGAAAGCCGGTCCAAATGCCAAGCAGCATACGGAGACATTTTTTGAAGCCGTATTTGCTGGCAGTTGCCAGCAGCAGGATATTGTTGGGTCCAGGTGAAAAGCCTGTGACGCAGGCGTAGGTTAAAAGCTGTAAAATAGAAGCGACGGTCATAAGTTCCTCCCGGATAGTGTGGTTTATTAAATTATAGCATCCTATAAACAAAAATGCCAGAGAACCTTCTTGCCGTCCGCCATAATTTTTTATGACCTGATTTTTATGAATCCTATGATCTCCAAAGATGGCTGTAAATATTTTAGTAAAAATGTCGACGCCCTGCTTAATTATGTATGAATGTATAAATGGTTCTTTTTATAAAAGTGTTTTTAAGGTATAGATACTATATCTGATATTTGCTTTAGAAAAGAGAAGATAATGTGCAATATGCATAAAAATAAAATTGAAATTCTGTAAATTATATCAATAAAAAAGTCAGTAAACAGATGATATAATTGGATAAACATTACGTTTACAAAGTGTGTTAATTTTGTTAGTTAATGGTTTTGCCATAAACTATAAACTACCAACACCTGCAAACAGCAGGTACAATGCCGATAATGAATCGGAAAAAGAAAGGAGAAAGTAGGTATGAAAAGGAGAAATGTTATGGCATTTGCTCTTGCTCTTTCCATGATTGCCGGAAGGCCGTGTATGCAGCACCAGTGGCCCAGGCAGTCAATGAAACAGCGGAAAATGTAAATGCCAGCTATGCTGACCCGTGGACAAATTTTGATGTCCCCAAGCAGTTATCCAAAACAACTGGTGATGTGGATAAGATTAAATTCACACACAAGGAATGGACGGGAACTACCTATGATGATGTAGACGGTAATTCCGTAAAAGCGGCAGACGTTTATGACATTAACAGGGAAGAGGCCAGCAGCTTTGCGAGTGCGAGTGTCGTGTACGATACGGTAGACAAAGCGATTACAGGCGCAAAGGACTATAAGAAGGACGCTTCCAAGTATGTGAAATTTTTGACGGGCGAGGATGAGGCCGACTGGTCTCTGGTCGTTGTGCAGAATCAGGAGATTGCGCAGAGTGAAGCGTACAAGGATTTTTATAAACCAGACTACGCAGCGACAACCAATGACTGGAAATCAAATCTTCAGCTTCCATGCAGCTGGACGCGTCAGGGGTTTGATTTCTCCATTTACACGAATTCGCAGATGCCGTGGCAGAGCAAGTATGACACAAATGTAACCTGCCCGAAGGCTCCGACGAACTATAATCCGGTAGGTCTTTACCGCAAATCATTTGATGTAACAGAGGACATGAAAGCAGCAAACGGCAGAATTTATCTGTCCTTCCAGGGTGTCGAGTCTGCTTATTATGTATATGTAAACGGCAAGGAAGTAGGATACAGCGAGGACAGCTACAGTCCGCACAGTTTTGATATCACAGATTATCTGACAGAAGACGGCACAGGCAACCTGCTTGCTGTTGAAGTTCACAAATTCTGTGACGGAACCTGGATGGAAGATCAGGATATGTATTATGACGGCGGAATTTTCCGTGATGTATATCTGTATACGGCTCCTCTGGTACATATTCAGGATTATTTTGTCACAACGGATCTGGATGAGAATTATGAAAATGCATTACTGAATCTGGACGTGACGGTTGCCAACGCTTCTACAGAGGCAGCAGACGGTTACAAAATAGATGCAAAGCTCTATGATCCGGATGGAAATGTATTTCTGAATGATTATATTCTTGATGTGGATACAATCCCGGCGGCAGAGGGCAATGCAGATGGAAAGGCTGCTGCGGCAGGCAGCAGGCTGGTGCTTTCTCCGGAACTGTGGTCTGCAGAGACACCGAATCTGTACACGTTGGTTTTATCATTGTATAACTCTGAGACAGGTACCTACATGGGCAGTGTTTCTCAGCAGCTTGGTTTCCGTGAGATTGAGTTTACCAGAACAGAGGTTGACGAGAACGGAAACAGAACAACACAGGATTCGGAGTATCAGCCGATTACGATCAATGGAAAACAGATTCTGCTGAAAGGTACAAACCGCCATGATACCGATCCGGTCTATGGCAAATATGTACCGCATGAAACGCAGGAAGAGGATGTTACGCTGATGAAGCAGTACAACCTGAATGCGCTGCGTACTTCGCATTACAGCAATGATGAATATATGTATTATCTGTGCGACAAATATGGCATCTATGTGATGGCTGAGACAAACCTGGAGTCTCACGCACTGATGAATAATGGCAATGCACAGAAGAACTTTAAAAAGCTGGCTATGGACCGCACGATCACAGCTTTCAAACGTTTGAAAAATTTCTCATCCGTTGTGATGTGGTCTACAGGAAATGAGAATTATTACAGCAGCAGTGCAAGTTATGCGGATTATATGTTCTATGATCTGATCTGGTATTTTAAGAATAATGACAGTACCAGACCGGTTCACTGCGAGAGCTCAAATGCAGCGAATGGTACCGATATGGGCAGTAACATGTACCCGAGCGTTGGCACAGTCGCAGCTAAAGCAAAAACTAATATGCCGTATGTATTGTGCGAATATGATCATGGTCAGGGAAATGCGATCGGTTACTTGGATCGGTACTGGGACGCAATCCGAAGCTCCGACAACATGCTTGGAGGCTTTATATGGGATTGGGTTGACCAGGCGAGACTGCTGAGTCTTGACAATCTTCCAAAGAGCTATGTATTGACGGAGAAAGCAGGAAATCTGACCGGAAACGCTTCCATCAGCAGTATCAATGAGAATCCGGATAATGGTTTGACGAGCAAGAGCGTGGATGGTTATGTATTGTACAATGACGGTGATAATTTTAACACGGCTCTTACCGGAAGCGATAAGAAATTTACATTGGAAATAATCTGCAAACCGACCTCAGATGCAGGAGATAAAGTACTGTTCTCCAAAGGCGATTACTCCTTTGCATTAAAAACAAACAATTCTAAGCAGCTTGAGTTCTTTGCATATAATGGAGGTTGGAATTCTGTAACGGTTGAAAGGCCGAGCAACTGGATGGACGGAAACTTCCATCAGCTTGCACTGACCTTCAATGCAGGTGAGGTAGAATTTTTCTGGGATGGTGTTTCACTGAAAAAGGGAACTGCCAACAGTGCAGCATCCAGCAGCGGTTATGGACTGGGTATTGGATATTGTCCGGAAAAAGGCAGAGCATTCGACGGTGAAATTGCAATTGCGCGTGTGTACACGGATGTACTGACAGCAGATGAGCTGACAGCACAGAACAGTGCAGCCCCCGGCATTGACGTGAACGATGATAAGGTTCTGCTTTGGGCAGACTTTAGTGATATCCGGGTAGACGACAGCAATCAGCCTTACGATTATTATGCCGAAGCAGATGCACATCAGAATCTGTACAATGAAGAAGCGGACGGCATGTTCTTCGCATACGGCGGAGATAATGGCGACAGCCCGAACGACGGCACTTTCTGCGTAAACGGATTAATTTCTCCGGACAGAGATGTGCAGCCTGAGCTTTACGAAGTAAAATATCAGTATCAGAGCGTATGGTTTAGCGCAGATGATATACAGCTTCTTAGCGGTACAATTGAAACCTATAATGAAAATAATTTCCTGAATCTGAATGCATTCGACGTGAAGTGGGAGCTTTTGGAGGACGGAGATGTGATCGGCAGCGGAATTTTGTCCGCAGATGAGACAAATATTGCAGGAAGGGAAACAAAGAATATTTATGTTCCTTATCTGGAGGCTATGCCGGCGAAGAAGAAAGCGGGAGCGGAATATTACCTGAATCTCTCCGTACAGTTGAAGGAAGATACACTTTGGGCAAAAGCAGGACATGAGGTTGCCTATGAGCAGTTCCAGCTTCCGGCAGAGGTAGCGCAGGTTGAAAAGACGACTTCTGCAGATGTAACGGTAGACGAGAGTGCAGAAGATGCCATTGTGGTATCCGGTGCGGATTTCAGCTTTGAAATTAATAAAGCAAGCGGCGCTATCGAAAATTATGTGTATAAAAACGAAACACTCCTGAATAAGGGTCCGGTTCCGAATTATTGGAGAGGACGCAGGGATAATAATGATAACAGCTATGTTGACGGCAACTGGAAGAATGTAAATGTTAATGTAAAGGCTTCCGATATTGCGGTAGGAAAAAATGAAAGCGGCCAGACTACGATCAGTGTGACGCTGGCTTCTTCGGCACAGGCAAATCTGAAACAGACTATGGTGTATACAGTGGACGGAAGCGGTGCAGTGACTCTGAATGCAACGGTAGATGCTACGGGAACTTCCCTGGGACGCTATGCACGTATTGGTACTGTTATGGAGCTTCCGGCAGGTTATGAGAACGTAGAATGGTATGGCAACGGTCCGGTAGAATCCTACTGGGATAGAGTAGATTTTGCACGTGTGGGAAGATACACAGGCACAGTTTCTGAAATGTTCTATCCGTTTGTATATACGCAGGATACCGGAACGTTAACAGGAACTAAGTGGATTACCGTAACGGACCCGACAAAAGATGCGGCAATGGCAATCACAGCTCAGGATTGTGTGGAGGCTTCTGCACTGCACTTTACGGTAAATGATCTGGATGATTCCCGTCATCCGTATGAGCTGACTAAGCTGGATGAGACAATCCTGACAGTAAACTGGAAATCCATGGGTGCCGGCTGTGAGAGCTGGGGCGCCGGTATGCTGTCAGATTATATGATTCCAAATAATCAGGCATATTCTTATGAGTACACGATGGTTCCATACACTACAGACCAGGATGTTATGGAAGTAACACGTCCTTACCGCACAGTTGCATCTGTTTCTGCAGATGATATTATCAGCGCTGCAGCAGAGGCGTTGATTGAGAAGATTGACGGAATTTTGGTTACAAACAGCGATACGACGGAGCTGGAAGCAATGAAGCAGGAATACGAGGAGCTTCCGCAGGCAGCAAAAGATATTGTAACAGAAGCACGTTATGAGAAAGTAAAGGAAGCAATCGCTCTGGCTTCGAAGTTAGGAGAGGAAGATAAGGCGGTTGTTGTTCAGGATAAGAGTAAGAATGGATTTGATATGAATCTGTCTTCTGAAAGCAAAGCAGCGCTGGAAAGCAAGGATGGTATTATCGGCTTCCGGGGACAGGCTGCAGTGAAGGGTGAAGGCGCAGATGAAAAATTCAACAGCATCATCGGCGGAAATAATGCATTCACATTTGAAGCGGAAATCAACCCGAACAATGACAACAATTATAATATGATCGTTTCCAAGGGTGACAACTGTGCAGCATTCCGTGTATCGGAAAATTCGGTTTACTTCTTTGTAAAGAATA
>ERZ809224.1670-NODE-1670-length-15599-cov-13.735654_pt1 | contig 15599 bp, 11 predicted proteins | sample MGYA00520513_ERZ809224 | MGnify/ENA primary metagenome ERZ809224 (study PRJEB31576, sample SAMEA3212658) | Homo sapiens | biome: human-gut; feature: human gut; material: fecal | place: Sweden | collected 2012 ...
GCCAGGTATGGATGGTTCCTTCTGGGATTCCTAATTCTTTAGCAGCCTTAGCGCCGCCGATTTCTTTGGCAAGTTTTACTGCCTGTACTTTGTATTCATGGTCATATTTACGTGCCACTTTGAATACCTCCTTATTCTCTTGGTTTTATTATGAAATCCTTGAGAATAAGCTGTCAACTTTTTTTATACCACACCAGTTCTCATTTTTTGTAGGGTGCCACTCTTTTGCCAACACTGGATTCACAGTGGCCAAATCATTCTCACCTTTTACCAATCTGACCATGCTTACCTCCCACTTGACAAGATAGTGGTTTGAATGTGTATTTATTATTGTAGCATAAACGGTAGTGATAAAATAGGCTTCCTCTTCACATTTGCCGTATGGACAGAAAATATTTTCATACAAAAGAACTCTGTGTGTCATCGCCGAAGATGCAAAGCGAAATCGGTATCTGATGCCCAAATGCTATGAGAAAATCGGACAGATACCGGACAATTGGCATAAAAAGACAGCCTGCCCTACCCAACCTATCAAATTTTATAATGCATCATCAAAAGTATCATTCTGCCTTGCAGAGCACCTCCAAATATCGTATGATGGATGCAGGAGATGTACCTGTATTGCCATGGAGGTGCTGAAATTGAGTATCCAAGAGGCTCTCATCACGATGTTTACCGATGATCCTATCAACTGGCTCAAATGGGCGGTCGTATTTGCGGTCCTGATCGGCGGCTATGCCGTTGCGGTGCCGCTCTACAAAAAGGTGTCCCACGGCGTCAGCTGGGAGCGGAAACGGGACATCGCCAAGAGCATGGACCATGTCATCAAAGCGTCTCTGGTGGACAAGCACCCCTCCGGCGAGGTATCCCGCTACAACTGGCGCGCCGTCTACCGTTACACGATTGACGGCGAAGAGCGGCAGTATGTTGCCCATTTCAAGCACCCGGCAACGCCGCCCCTGTACCTGTATCTCTATTATGTCGATGATCCTGACAAACTGTTTTCCTGTGAGGAGTACCACTATGAAAACCACAAGGGGCTGCTCCTGTTTCCGGTCATTTTTCTGCCCTGGATCCTGGCCGTCCTTGCCCTCGTTCTCCTGGGTGTAGACCTGTCGGGATTTTGAAGGGCATATCGGCATTCTGAACGTTCAAAAGAGGTTGGTATCACATTGTGATACCAACCTCTTTTCTCAAGGTCACTTCTTGCTTCTCCTATCTCATCCCCGCCAGTTGGCCAGTGGATAGGAGCCGTTTTTCTCTCGATATTCCTGCAGCAATTGTCGTTCCCTTTCTCCTGCGTTTTCACAGGCTTCGTAAGCAAGCAGTAAAAGTCCGCAGTCCGAGATCTGCCAGACGGCCCGTCCGCCCGCATGGATATTTCCGTTTCCCCCTCCATAGTCCATGTACTGTTTTAGCCTCTGCCGCAGGCCACGCTTTCCTTCCGCCTTTCCAATATACAGGATACTTTGGTCGGCACATCCCTCATATTTCTCCTGGAGCTTTTTCGCAGGATAGATTTTCGCCTTAGGGCGGTACTCCTGTTCCGAGAAACGGATTGGCATTCCCTCAGGCGCAAATACCTAATAGACTCCTGGCACCTCAGGGACAGAACGACAATCGTTACAACAGAGTTCTTGTAGTGTAACGGCGGGAACCGCTGTAGGACAGAGTGCTTTGAGCCGACGAAACAGGCGTAAAAGGACTCCTTCCGCAATGCTTTGACTGATTAGGGAACCCTCGCAAAAATGGTCTCTGCGGAAATGCCATGCGATACAGGCCAATACACACAAATAGGGCTGCGTCTCCAGCCATCCCGGAGGGGCAATCGCGATATTCCGCTCCTCGAGGCCCCATTTTTGGATCACCTCGTGATAATTCTGGATCACCAATCCCACCTGGTAGGTTCTGTCTACAAAATCATGCAAATCGCGAGAGAGTGTTTCCTGCCCAGGACTACGGGAATACACGGAATAACGGCGGCACCAACGCTTCTTTTCATCCGAGGTTTCGATTTGCTCCAGCAATTTGATCACCCAGTCTAAAAACAAATCTTCTGTCATAGACGCATCTCCCAATATTCAATTGTCGTTCATTCCAAAAGGAATCGTGAGCAATTTCTTTTTATATAGGCTCTCTGTCCTGATGACCTCATCATCTGTCACAGTTTTGGGCAATATCTGCAAAATGGAGAACTGGAAATCGTGGTAACGTTCGGGGTAGGCACAAATCAGTTCTTTCATCAGCTTATTATTGCCGTGCAGGGAATCCACATAGCAGGCCCACCGCCCCAGCAGTCCATCTTTTCCATAAGCCGATCCCACATACTGTTTTCCCGTCTCCCGGTCAACGATGAGATAAATGGCGTTGACGGAGGACAGCGCTGTGTGCCACGCCTCATAAACGGTTGAATTTTCAACGATTTCCTTCAGTTCATCATATGTAAGAATCAGATTTTCAAAGCCGGAAAAGACTTTCTTTTCATCTGCCTGAATTGCCACAACAGGCTTTTCGGTCGTTCCCTTCTGATGCCACATGCGCGCAGACTTCCCCCAATCGATGATCAGTCTGCCCTCATATTCTTTCAGCAAATCGAGGGGTTCGAGATGAAAATATGCGTTCTCGCCCTGGAATTCTCTGGCCTCGATTTCCGGGACACCCTTCGGGATCATATCGGGCGTATCCGGAACAGCAGCACCTACTTTATAGCAGGAATCCAGCTTACAGAGAGTCCCCTGGTCGCTTATAAAGGTCACCCAATAATCGTACCCTTTGCTGAATCCAGATTTCTGATGACAGGTATATTCATATACCACATTTGCTTTATAACACTCTCGAAATCCACGATCTGTCAGTGCATGACGAATCAATTTGACTTTTGAGGGATCCAGTCCTACTTTTCTCAATACGTCCGAGAAATAAAAAATCGCCATTTTATATCTTCCTCCGCATATAAACTGTCAGAGTCGAACTTATCACCCAGGGTGATATCGTCATGAAATTACCTTTTTTGAAGGCAGTTCTTTCACTTCTGTCGTTGGGCAATAAAATCCGAGATGGCCGTCACCGTCTGGGCCTGTTGTTCCTCCGCCGAGATAGTGGCGGGCAGATCCCCCTCCTGAGGGCCGTAATTGCCGAACTGGGCGTGGTTGCCGCCCTGGATCTCCACCACGTTCTCCGTGTAATCGATCTGGTCTTCCACGCTCTGGTTCAGGGAACCGTAGATGGTGAGAGTATCAGCAGGCGGATAGCCGCCGTAGAGGTAGGCTCCCAGCAAAATCAGGCCGTCCACCTCGTCCGGGTGCTCCGAAGCGAACTGGGAGGCCATGGCCCCGCCCATGGAGTGACCGGCGATGTACCAGTGCCGAATGTCCGGGAACTGGGCCATCACACCCTCTGCCGCGTTCACGTCGAAGATAGCCAGGTGGAAGGGCATCTCCACCAGAATGCAGGTAAGGCCGGTCTGCCGGAGCTGGTCCAGCAGGGGCAGATAGGCGGCAGCCTCCACCTTGGCCCCGGGGTAGAAGATGATCACGGTGTCCGTGGGATAGAATGGAGAGAGGATGGTCAGATGATCCCGAACCTCCAGATGATCTCCGCTTGCCAGCACCTCCAGGGCCACGTCCTCCGCCCGGTAGTAGTCGGACACATACCAGAAAAAGCCGCCCGCCAGCAGAACCAGGACCGTCAGCAAAATGCCGACGGCTATCTTCCATTTTTTGCGGCGGGGTTTTGTCTCTGCCGTCATTGCACCGCACCCTCCCACTGCCGGATCACTGCCGCAATGGTCTCCGCCGCAATATGAGAGCCCAGCTCACTGGGATGAATGCCATCGGCAGCATAGAGGTCCTGAGGAACGGACCATTCATAAAACCGTCGGCCCACGTCGGCGATCAAGGCATCATTTTCCTGTGCTGCCCTGTGGTAGGCCTCGGACAGCTTTTGGGCCATCTCGTCGTAGTCCCAGCCCTTGTCCATCAGCTTGGCTCCGCCCCTCTGATAGGCCCAGGTAGCAAACAAAATGGGGACCGCTCCGTTTGCCCGGATCTGCCGGCAAAGCTGCTCCACGCTGGAAAAGAAACTCTTGGGGAAAGTGATGGGGCCGTGACTCATCTCCTGGAGCACCACATAGTCCCACTTCTCCTTTTGAAGCACCGCCTGGGTCCGGCCGCCCAGCCTGGTGTTGGGGTTCAGCTGTTCCGACAGCCGCGCCCCGCCCCGGGTGTGGTGAATCACCTCCGCCCCGGTCAGGTCGGCCAGCATCTGCGGCATATTATTGGTGAAGATAAAGCTGTTGCCCAGCATGAGGATCCGCATAGCACTGCTCCTTACTCGTTTATTTACCTGCTTTCCAACTGCCATTATACACGGCCCCGCCGGGAGGGACAAGGCCGGGAAAGTGCAGTTAAGCCTATCAGATTTTGCGACGCAAGATTCAAAGATAAAGTTGCGGCCGTGTACGGCGGCCACGAATGGGTGGTCATGACCCTATATTTCAAAAATTGTGCAGTTTGTCTTTTCCCCTTTTCGGAACGAATTGTGGCGGAGACGGACAAGAAACTATATTTACAACGAAAATCCAAAACAAATCCGCAAAAGTGAGTTGACCACATTTGCGGCTTTATTTATGCAGAGCGCCAAGCAAATTATCGCCCAAAAAGTTATGAAAACCGCCTCAAAACTGATGTTTTGAGGCGGTTTTTGGCAAATGACCCTAATTATGATGCGTTGGAATAAGGGGGTTCACTTGCGTTGTTTAAGGGGTTCACTTTTTGTCGGAAGTGAACCCCCCTCTATTGGAAGATGGAGGTCATGATATTGGTCGGAAGGATGCAATATCATGACCGATGTAGCGGAACACATATCCCAACATGGTCGTCCCTTTTTTGAAGGTTAGCGATACAATGTACGACGGGTTTTTTGACTGAAGTGCAATGGCCATTTCTTTTGCATAGGACTCCACAGCATTGTTGTTCAGCTTCTCATTCCACATAATAATGAAATCATCATCGGAAAGGGCACCGTTGTAGGTTGCGGTATATAAAAGCTCATTTGACGTTGTCGCTTTATCATAGCTGATGGTGAACATATCTGCAAGTTCCTGCGCTTCAGAGGACACCACGATATTGGTCGCTGTGTTTACATTGTGAATATTGAACGGATTTGGAACGAATGACGTTGCAGCGTTGCCCCTCTCATAAGCAAACGAATAACCCAAGCTAACAGTCTGGTATTTGAAATAGAGCGCAGAAGTATAGCCAGGATTGTCGCTTCGGACTTCCGATGCAAATTGTTCGGCATAACGTTCCAGCTTTTCGCCGTTTTGCAATTGCCTTTGCCAGTAGGCCCAAAACTCATCTTGCGCTAATTCTCCACTGTAGGTAACATCAAATAGTTTTTCGTTGTTATCAGTGGTTTTACGAAGCGAAATGGTAAATAGATCCTTGAACTCTGCATAAGCAGCAAGATCTTCGTCCACGATCATTATTCTATTACTTATTACAGGAGCATACGAAGTATCCAAATAGAAAAAGGATATTTTGAATGTGTCTGTAGGCATCTTGAAATCCGCATCACTGGTATCAGCCGTATAGGTGTTAACAGAAAGCATCTTTCCGTTAATATCATACGAAGCGGCGATCATTGTAGCGGCATTGGATATGCTCTCAGAATAGCTCTGAACAAGTCTGGTATCGGTCGAACTCATCACAAGACCTGAAAAATCATCTGGCAGGTAAAAATACAAGCTATCATCGCCGGAATGTCCATTGCCGGAATATGTGTATCTATACAGGTACTCTTGCGATCCCGATAGAATAGCAACTGTGATAATCTCGTCGTTGTCAGATGTTGGTTTTTTTACTTTCACTAACTTGAGCGCTTGGTTTCCACGGTCTGGGCCGTTTGTGATCGACGACGTCTCACCATTCGCACCTGCGCCTACGGACTCTGCGTTTACACTACCAGGAACTGCTTTTATCGAACCACCAGTGATAATGATAGTGCCGCTATTTTGGCCGCTTGCACCACCAATACCGGCACCACCAACACCAGAAGCGTTGTAGCCTCCTGTTGCATATATAGTGCCACCGCTAATTCTGATGGTACCTTCTGATCCGCCAATACCCGCACCTTCTGTTCCTCCTGTCGCATCGATGATACCGCCACTTATTGTGATATCTCCACTTCTGATTGCTGAACCGGAGGCATCCGCAGTTGCTGTTATAATACCGCCAGAGATATTGATAGACTCACAAACACCAATACCTGCTTCTTCACCTTCTGCAAGGATAGTGCCGCCGGTAATGGTTATTTTCCCTGCTGTACCACTAATTGAACCACCAATAGCCGCGCAGAAGGTGTCAGCTGTAGCGGTGATAGTTCCGCCATTGATGGTAATGTTAATGCCAGAGCCATTGGAGTCGCATCCAATAGCAGCACCATAAGCCCAGTTATCTGCAATGACAGTTCCGCCATTAATCTCAACACTACCGCCTTTGCCTCCAATGCCAGGACCATGGTATCCACCGTCGACAACAATATGGCCATTATTAATAACAATTGTTCCAGTTCCACCATTATTGCCACCGCCAATACCAGCAGAGGACTCTCCTCCGGTGGAATCAATTTTACCACCATTGATAGTGATAATTCCACCACCACCATTATTGCCACCACCAATGCCAGCACCGCCACGTTCATCGGCAAAGGCCCCAGCATTTTTGCCACCAATGGTAGTGATGGTGCCACCGTTAATAATTATCGTACCGTTATTGCATTCGGCGTCTCCACCAATGGCCGCAGCAAGAATACCGGCATAGGCTTTCAATGTTCCGGTACTGCCAGCTTCTATGATAAGCGTGCTATTCTCATCAATACTGATGGCGGCACATCCCTCCGCACCTTTCAAAACATTCGTGCCAAGGACCTTCAACCGTACAGTTGCTCCATCGGTAATTTTGATTGCGCTGACTGAGATATCTGCGGATCGATCTATGGTTGTATTCTCAATTGTCAGGTTAAGAATGAGATCTTGACCAGAGACGCGAATGTTCTCTCCCGATATTGCGGTATATGCGCCGCTTTCAAAAATATGAACATCATATCCGTCCAGCACACTGACATCGAATTCAGAAAGGCCATCCGGCAAAAGGTAGTTTTCAGGGAGATAGAAATACAAAAGATCATCATCAGTGTGTCCACAGCCAATGTATGTATATGAATAGAGGTTTTCCGTATCGCCAGTCTGTACAGAAATGTTTGCTTCGAGATGGTTGTCATCAGAAAATGCACCATCTACTACCACCAGGTGAAGCGGACTATCTCCGTTTTCGGAACCACTGGTAACAGTTCCACCGGTTCCTCCGGCACCGTTGCCCACGGCTTGTGCATCAGCGGATCCAGCGGTCGCTCTGATTGATCCTCCGGTAATTTGAATGGTTCCAGCTGATTGGCTCTTACCACCGCCAATTCCTGCGCCTCCATATCCACCAGTTGCATCAATGGTTCCACCTGTAATATTGACAATGCCTTCACAACCTCCAATACCGGCACCGTCGCTACCACCTGTAGACTCAATAATACCTCCGCTGATTATGATGTCAGCACTCATTATACCAGTGCCAGACGCATCTGCCTTTGCGATAATGGTACCGCCAGAAATGTTAATGGAGTCGCAAACACCGATTCCTGCTTCCTCACCATGCGCATTGATAGTACCACCGGTAATGGTTATTTTTCCTGCCGTACCACTGATTGAGCCACCAATGGCTGCGCAGAATGCGTCAGCTGTAGCAGTAATAGTTCCACCATTAATCGTAATGTTTATTCCAGACCCGTCGGAAGCACATCCAATTGCCGCGCCGTAAGCCCAGTTGTCTGCAACTATAGTTCCGCCATTAATCTCAACACTACCACCTCTGCCGCCAATACCAGGACCATGATATCCGCCGTCAACAGTAATATGACCATTGTTAATGATAATCGTTCCTGTAGCGCCGGTATTTCCGCCACCAATACCGGCAGAAGATTCACCACCTGTAGAATTGACAATGCCACCATTTATGGTTATCGTACCGCCACTACCGTTATTGCCACCACCGATGCCCGCGCCGCCGCGTTCATCAGCAAATGCTCCAGCATTTTTGCCGCCAACGGTGGTGACGGTACCACCGTTCATAATAATCGTGCCGTTATTACATTCAGCATCTCCGCCAATGGCTGCAGCTAAAATACCAGCGTATGCTTTCAATGTACCCGTGCTATCAGACTCAATGATAAGTGTGCTATGTTCATCAATACTGATTGCGGCACAGCCTTCGGAGCCTTTCAGCGTATTTGTTCCTACTATCTTCATCCGTACCGTTGCACCATCAGTAATTCTTATTGCACTTACTGATGTTTCAGAGGAACAGTCAATTGACACACCAGGGAGAGTGAGCGCAAGCATGACATCTTCCCCTGAAACACGAATGTTCTCCCCATCGACTGCTACATAAATGCCGCTCTCAGTAATATGTGTATCATAACCGTCCAGCAAGCCGGTATCGTACTCCATTAGACCATTCGGAAGAATGTTGGTTTCTGGAAGATAGAAATAAAGAAGCGTATCATCAGAGTGGCCATATCCGCTATACAAATACTCATATGACTCTTCAGGAATGCCAGCAGTAACAACGACATGAGCCTTGGTTGCACTATCGGAAGAAAGGGCACCCTCAACAGCCACCAAGTGCAATGCCTGGTTACCGTGCAAATCACCATTGGAAATCACAGTGCCAGTACCACCAGCACCATTCCCAATATCCTGTGCATCTGATGATCCTGCTGCCGCTTTAATCGAACCGCCGGTTATTGTAATATTTCCGCCAGATTCGCCCCTCGCACCACCAACACCTGCACCACCATAGCCGCCAGTAGCGGTAATTGTTCCTCCGCTGATTAGGATGCTTCCGCCTTCTCCGCCAATACCAGCGCCATCGCTACCTCCTATCGCTGTAATATCTCCGCTCGCAATCATAATATTGGGACTCTTAATACCGGTTCCAGAAGCATCTGCTTCTGCAATAATAGTGCCGCCAGAAATACTAATGGAGTTACAGATACCAATGCCAGCTTCTTCGCCGTGAGCATTGATTGTTCCGCCAGTTATTGTGATATTGCCCGCAGTGCCACTAATTGAGCCACCAATTGCAGCACAGAATGTATCGGCAGTGGCTGTAATGTTTCCGCCATTGATGGTAATATTTATACCAGAACCATTTGAATCGCATCCAATCGCGGCACCATAAGCCCAGTTGTCTGCGACTATTATTCCGCCATTTATTTCAACGCTGCCACCTTTGCCACCGATACCAGGGCCATGATATCCACCATCAACAGTAATTTGGCCTTCATTTATGACAATTGTTCCGGTATTGCCACTATTGCCACCGCCAATACCAGCCGAAGATTCGCCGCCAGTAGAATCGATGTTTCCACCATTGATGGTTATCGTACCACCATCACCATTATTACCCCCGCCAATACCGGCACCGCCGCGTTCATCAGCAAAAGCTCCGCCGTTGTCACCACCCTCGGCGATAATAGTACCGCCATTGATCGTAATGGTACCGCAACTACATTCGGCATCTCCACCAATAGCTGCGGCCATGATACCAGCATATGCCTTTAATGTACCTGTACTACTGTCGACGATGATTAAAGAGCTATCTTGGGATACGCTTATCGCAGCGCAACCCTCAGACCCCTTAAGCGTATTCACTCCGTCAATGGTGAGATAGACCGTGGCACCGTTTTCAATATGAATTGCGCTAACAGATGTTCTTCCGGAACAGTCGATTGTAATCCCTGGAAGGGAAAGATTAACGATGACCGAGTTGCCCGAAATTGAGATGCTTTTATCTGCTTCAGCAACTATGCTACAGCTTTCTGTAATAGAAATATTGTACTCAGGGGTACTTGTTTCTGCACTGGCATTAGTTGCGAATAAAAAAGAAAGAAGCATTACAGCAAGTGAAAACACAAAATAATTCGATATTGTTTTACGCATCGTTCGTAGCTCCTTATTAAAGGTATCTGTTGTTCAGAAATCCCCACACAGAAACTCTCACATTTGATTTACTGTATATCCATTATACAACGAATAGCACGAGATTTCCATAGCATTATGCCCCTAAATGCTCAAGTCAGAACAAAAACGGCCCATCGCAGACATCATTTGAGTCTGCGATGGGCCGTTTGCACGTGGGATTATGCAGTTATTTCCATGCCGCTGATGAAGTGGAAGACAATCCTGCCATCACTGTAAACGGTGGCTCGTTCAACCGTAGTCAGCCAGAGTTTCGGGTCAAACTTTTGGGCGGTGGTCTCCATCTCATGCAGGGTGAACATGAACGCCCCAATTTCCTCCGCCTTGCTTTGCCGAACCGAACGCTGGTCTTGAAGTTCACTGGCTCTGGCCTTGGTAACCTCGTACCTCTCAACCAGGCGGTTGTACTTGGCGGCGAACTCATCCTGGTCTTGGGTGTTCCGGGAGTTTTCCTCGATGCACTTCTTGGTCATTTCTGCCAGCAGCTCCATCTCCTGCATGAGAGTCCCCAACTCCGCATCAATGGCGGTGCAGTCTGTGAGCGTGGTCTGGATGGTTCGGCACTCTTCAATAGCTTTACTTTTGCAAGAAAACAGGGTGTTGACCGCCTCGACGAACCGCCGTCTGATCTCCTCCTCATCCAGATTGGGGGTCGTGCAGCGTTTGTCGCCTGCGTACTTGGCATTGCACCGCCAGATGGGTTTTCGGAAGGCCCGGTTGGAGTGCCAGACCTTGCCGCCGAAGAACTCGCCGCAGTCGCCGCATACCAGCCGGGATGCGAAGAAGCCGCCGCTGCTGTACTTCCGACCAATGGCCTTTCTGCGGGCGAACTCCCGTTGTACCATATCCCATTCGTGGGGAGGAATGATCGCCGGGTGGCTGTTCTCCACATAGTATTGAGGGACCTCGCCCTCATTCTTCTTCAGCTTTTTGGAAAGGAAGTCGACGGTAAAGGATTTCTGGAGGAGAGCATCGCCCTTGTACTTCTCGTTGGTGAGGATACTCTCCACTGTACTGGCCTGCCAGTTCTTTTTGCCAGCTGGTGTTGGAATGCCCTCGGCAACGAGGATATTGGCGATACCGCAGGTGGTCTTGCCCTCAATGAAAAGGCTGTAAATCTTGCGGACGATCTCTGCCTCCTCCGGGATGATTTCAGGCAGGCCGTTCGCGCCTTTGCGGTAACCGAGGAACTGTTTGTAGGGCAAGCTGACCTTGCCGTCAGCGAACCGCTTCCTCTGCCCCCAGGTGACATTCTCTGAAATGGATCGGCTCTCCTCCTGAGCGAGGCTTGACATGATGGTGATCAGCAGTTCACCCTTGCCGTCGAAGGTGTAGATGTTCTCCTTCTCGAAATAGACCTCCACGCCGTTGTCCTTCAGCTTGCGAACAGTGACCAGACTGTCCACAGTATTTCTGGCGAATCGGCTGACGGACTTGGTAACGATGAGGTCGATCTTCCCGGCAAGGGCATCCTCAATCATCTCGTTAAAGCCCTCGCGGTGCTTGGTGTTGGTGCCGGAAATACCCTCATCCGTGTAGACCTTCACGAACTCCCATTCTGCGTGGCGCAGGATGAACTGAGTGTAGTAGTCGATCTGGGCCTCATAGCTGATGAACTGCTCATCGCTGTCCGTGGAGACGCGGGCGTAACCAGCCACCCGGCGTTTCTGAACTGCGCTACTTGGAAGCCGGGTCACAGGGTTGATGGTGGATGGGATAACAGTTACCGAACGAGCCATTCTGTGTTCTTCCTCCTTTGCAGGGCCTTTTCTCTGGCTGCGGCTTTCATCTCTGGTGTCCAGCTCTCGGCTCTGGAGCGTTCCGTCCAGGCGGTATCAACGACCTGACCGTCATGGAGAATGTAACGCAGGGCAAAGTTGCTGCCGACCTGGATCTTCTTGACCCTTTGGGAGAAGGCGTGTTCATCAAAGGCGCTCAGCCCGAGCACCTGGGCGGTGACCACCATAAGAGTGTCTTCCGGGATCTGCTTGGAGGCATCACAGAATGCCTTTCCTCGCGTGATGAATGTACCGCAAATCCAGACAGGGCGACCTCTGGCTATTTTCCTGTGGTAGTTCTTGCCGCACTGCAGGCACTCAACCTTTCCTGTGAATGGATAGGTGTTGTGGGTGGCGGACAGTGGTGCATACTGCTCGGCTCTAACCGCAACCTCCCGCTGGACTGCCTCAAAATCCTCCATGCTGATGATGGCCTCGTGGGTTTCGGTCGCATGATACATGGGCAGCTCACCCTTGTTCATCCGAGCCTGCTTGGAAATGTGGTTCTCTCGGTAAGTCTGCTGAAGAAGCAGGTTCCCGGTGTAGCAGTAGTTGCGGAGTATCTTCTGGATGCTGCACTGGTGGAAACAAGCGCCCCTTCGTGCGGTGATGCCGTCAGCATTCAGACGTTCGGCAATCGTCCTGTGGCCGTAGCCCTCCAGATATTCTCTAAAGATGCGGCGAACGATAGCCGCCTCCTCTGGCACGACTACATACTGCCCGTTCTCAATACGATAGCCAAGAATAGTGCCGTTCCAAGGCTTGCCTTCCTCGAAGTTCTTACGGATCCGCCACTTCTGGTTTTCGCTGGCGGAGCGGCTTTCCTCCTGGGCGTAGGATGCCAAGATGGTCATTATCAGCTCACCGTCCGCACCCATGGTGTGAATGTTCTGCTCCTCAAAGTAGACATCCACGCCCAGCAGCTTGAGTTCCCGGACGGTCTGGAGCAGCGTCACCGTATTTCTGGCAAAGCGAGAAATGGACTTGGTGATTACCAAGTCGATGTTCCCGGCGCGGCATTCAGACAGCAGGCTCTGAAACCCCTCGCGGTTCTCCTTGGTGCCGGTAAACGCCTCGTCGGAGTAAACGCCGCAGTATTGCCATCCATCGTGCTGCTGGATGAACTGGCTGTAATGTGTGACCTGTGCCGAAAGGGAGTGCAGCATGGCATCCTTGCCGCTGGACACTCTGGCGTAAGCGGCAACCCGCAGCAGACGGGGCTGCATCGGCACGGTCGTTTCAATTTTCCGAATGACTCTTTCCATCGAATCACCTCCTTGTCAGTGTCACATATTACCTCTGAAAGCACCTATTATCCAGTTAATTCGGAGCGATTCAGCGGAATATAGTACCCGAAAAGAGGCCGTGTTTTTCGGTCATAATGGTATCAATTTTACGGTACTCTTCCTCCGAGATGATGCCTTGAGAGACCATATTTCTGGCAAGAGACATGGCAAGCTGATAGGCGATCACACGCTTTTCATAGTCATCCATTCTGGCTCACCTCCTTGCGCCGAGCCTGGGCGTAGCAGGCACGGGAGCAGTAGACCCGATGCTCCTTGCCATAGCTTTCGAACAGCTTCCCACACGCAGGACAGATGTGCTGGTAGTACGCCTTTCGTTTTACTTGGTCTTGGTGCGTATTCCACCAAGCCATGCGACACTTATCGGAACAGAACTTCTTGGCCTTTCGGTGCGGCTGTTGGGTCAGCGGCGTTCCGCATTGGAGGCACCCAGCGGCATTAGAGGTCTCCTTGTTTGCTGGATGACGGCGGCAGAATGACTTCACGCCATTGACGGGAAGATTGAGTTGAGCTGCGATGCGCTTATAACCCATCCCCTCCTTCTGGAGCCGGACGATTTGCGTTCTTTCCTGCTCTGTCATGGATAGGCTCCTTTCTGAGAGGACAGTCCCCCTCAAAGGTAGGCCACGGCAGACGGAAAATATAAGGGTACAGGCGCAAAAAATAGTCATGCAAGAAGAAAAAACACCCTATTAATATGTTCGATGGTTGCGAAAACAGTGGTAATCGGTGCGTTTTTGTGGTAGAATCAAATTGGTATATAATACACTACTGACGGAAACATCATTATCAGCGCTGAGTGATGTTTTTGAATTTGGGAGGTAACCACCATGAAGAGAATGAGGAGCCGTCTTGTCAGCATACTTCTGATCGTCGCCATGCTGACTACTATGCTGCCTGTGCAGGTGTTTGCAACAGAACTGGAGGACGAAGCACCGGCAAACATCGTCACAGAGTCCGACCCGATTGAAGCACTTAGGGTCGCTTCTCAGCCTGACTTTTCGTTTACGACCGTAAGCGGTAAAGTTGTAGACTCACAGGGAACAGGAGTGTCCGGTGTTTCTGTAATGCTCTACAATCTGGATGAAAACACAACACTTTCGCAATGCGTCACAGATGCAACTGGTTCGTGGGTATCAGCAGATTATGACGCGATTGTTGGGTATACTTACATCATTTCGTACTACAAAACCGGCTATGAAATTACGCCGAACAACATTGAGGTCACAGCCTTGAGCGGTGGAACAACGGTAGAGGCCGTAACTGCTACACCTCTGGATATTGGTGATCTGGTATGTAATGCGGCCGATTATTCGTACACCATCGACACCGAAAAGGCGACAATCACCAAATATACCGGTAGCGACACAGCGCTTCTTTTGCCCTCTGAGTTGGGCGGCTATCCGGTTGTTGCAATCGGCAGTAGTGCTTTCGAGGACAACAAGACCGTCCAGACCGTTTGCCTTTCGGACAATATCACAAGCATTGGAAGCTACGCCTTCGAGAATTGCTCTGCGTTAAGCACGATCTACTTCTCCAATGGTCTGACCACCATCAACAGTCGGGCATTCTATAACTGTGTTGGCTTGACAGACCTGTCTCTGCCCAACAGCTTGACCACCATCGGCAGTCAGGCATTCTATGGCTGTATCGGCTTTACGAACATTGATCTGCCGGACAGCATCACGACCATCAACAGCAATGCGTTTATGAACTGCAGCAATCTGGAGAGCATCAATTATCCCGCAAGCTGGAGTTCTGCTGGCAGCGGTATCTTTTCTGGCTGTACCAAGCTGACCAGCATGGCCGTTCCCGAGGGAGTTACAAGCATTCCCTCTTCTGCATTTGAGAATGCGAACTGCCTCAAGAGCATCTCTCTGCCCAGTACCTTGAAAACGATCGGCAGCTACGCATTTGAGAATTGCAAGGTTCTTGACACGATCAACTTCCCGGGGGGTCTGACCACCATCAACAACCGGGCATTCTATAACTGCGTTGGCTTGGCAGACCTGTCTCTGCCCAACAGCTTGACCACCATCGGCAGTTATGCATTCTATGGCTGTACCGGCTTTACGAACATTGATCTGCCGGACAACATCACGACCATCAATGGCAACGCATTCCAGAACTGCAGCAATCTGGAGCACATCAATTATCCGGCGAGCTGGAATTCGGCAAGCAGCAGTATTTTCTACGGCTGCACGAAGCTGACGAGCATGACAGTACCGGAAGGCGTGACGGCCATCCCATCTTATGCGTTTGAGAACGCAAACTGCCTGAAGAGCGTCACCCTGCCCAGCACGCTGAAAACGATCGGCAACTCTGCGTTTGAGGATTGCAAGGTTCTTGATACGATCAATTTCCCGGACGGTCTAACTACCATCAACAACTGGGCGTTCAATGGCTGTGTGAGCTTGACGGAACTGT
>ERZ809224.1672-NODE-1672-length-15594-cov-9.442693_pt1 | contig 15594 bp, 8 predicted proteins | sample MGYA00520513_ERZ809224 | MGnify/ENA primary metagenome ERZ809224 (study PRJEB31576, sample SAMEA3212658) | Homo sapiens | biome: human-gut; feature: human gut; material: fecal | place: Sweden | collected 2012 ...
ATGGTTTGGTATAAAGCCTGTTGTCCGAATAACATTTTTTCAAACCAATTCTTTTTTTCCACATCATAATGTTTCCTGACCTGAAGTAATTCCACAGTGAAACCCGGTTTACGGAGGGAAATTTCCAGTTGCTGATGATTGGCGTAAGGCGTTTGGTCCGGTGTAATCAAATATCCAAGGATAGCGACAATGATAACCGCACAGATGAAGAATAACGAAAACATACCCTGTTTCTGTTTCTTAAACTTTTTCCAGGTCAATTCTGAAAGGGAAACGGAACGGTATTCTTTGGGTTTTCGTTGAAAAGGGAATATCTTCATCATGAAATAAACAAAGGAATGAGATTGCAAAAATAAGATTTCTGGCTTAAGAAAAAGAAGATAAACCATAAAAATAAAATGTTAACTTTTTCGTTAAGAAAAAACATGTAAATTTGCAAAATGAAAAAGAACCCCCTTCTGAAGTTCAAATTATTGATATTTATGTTGTTATTATTTGTTGTTAAGGGCTATTCCATCCCCGATCACAATATAAATATTGAAACTTTATATACTGCAGGATTTGAAAATCTATCTTATCCTATAGTATTAGAGGATTCTTCCGGAAAAGAAAAAAGCGAAGAGAGGAAAAATAAGCGTGATAAGCCGGCGAAACGCGATAAGAATATGAAAGGTAAGGTGACTTTCGAATCTTTCGAAGCGAATTACCAACGTGCCATGAGGTTCTATCATAAACAACAATATCTTTCGGCCGCCCGTCTTTTCGAAGAACTTTACCCGCTTTCTTTCGGTACTCCGTTTGCCGATACCATTCTTTTTACTTTTGCCGATTGTTATTTCCAGAATCAGGATTATGAGTTATCGGCATTCCATTTTAAAGATTATACCCGCCGTTTTCCGGGTACCGAAAGGACCGAAGAAGCTTATTTCAGGTGTGTGGATGCGATCTATAACGTGTCGCCTTATTATTCTTTAGACCAGTTTGAAACCAAATATGCAATTGAAGAGATCAACCTTTTTATACAACTTTATCCCCGAAGTAAATATGTGGAACAATGCAACGCCATGCTGGACGAATTGCGGGAAAAGTTGGCCCAGAAGGATTTCGAAATCGTGAAATTGTATTATAACACGGAAAATTACCAGGCAGCCCAGATTGCGGCAAAGAACTTCCTGAAAACTTATTCTTATTCGAAGTATGCTCCCGAAACGCTCTATTTGCTGGTCAGGAATAACCTGAAATACGCCAAAAAAAGTGTACAGGCGAAACAAAGGGAACGTTATCTCGACTGTATCGCGGCTTATGAATTGTTGAAAAACAGTTATCCTGAATCCAGTTTCGTAGAGCCGGCCAAAGCTATCGCGGATGAAGCCGCCCTGATTATCGATAAATCAAAAAAATAATCCATATACGATGAAAAGTACTGATTACAAAAAATTAAAAATTGATCATTATGCCGTAACCCGGAATCCCAGCGATTTTGATAAAGAAACGGGTAATATTTATAAAACGGTTGCCATACTGTCCAAGCGATCCAATCAGATCGCATTGGAATTAAAAGAGGAATTCGTGGAAAGATCACAGGAATTCAACACTGTAACTGATACCCTCGAAGAAGTTTTTGAAAATAGGGAACAGATTGAACTTGCAAAATATTTCGAACAGTTACCGAAACCGACTCTTCTGGCAGTCAGTGAATTTGAAAACGGACAGATCTATTTCAAAGATCCTGAAAAAATAGACTAAGTATGACGATGGCCAGGCCTCAACATATAGTGCTCGGTATTACCGGGGGAATAGCGGCTTATAAGTCGCTATTTCTTATACGTATGTTCAAGAAAGCGAATTATGACGTTAAGGTAATCGCTACCGGCAACGCATTGGAATTTGTTACACGGCTTACCATCGAAACTTTATCACAAAACGAACTTTATTATGATCCGTTCGCACCGGTGGGGCACCGGGAGGTTGAGCATATCGCACTTGCCGATTGGGCGGATGCCGTGGTCGTAGCTCCTGCGAGCGCCAATATTATCGGGAAATATGCGGGCGGAATTGCAGACGATGCTTTATCTACTTTTTTATTGGCCGTTAATAAACCCGTGTTTATGGCGCCTGCCATGAATCATAATATGTATCAACATACGGCCGTGCAGGAAAATCTGGCGAAACTCCGTGCGAGAGGTTGCCATATTATCGGACCGCAGGATGGCTTTCTGGCATGCGGTACGGAAGGGCAGGGACGGATGGAAGAACCAGACCGGATTTTCCGGATTGTATCGGAACATTTTGAGAACTCTAATGCCTTTAAAGATAAAAAAGTGCTCATAACGGCCGGCCCTACTTATGAGGCTATAGATCCAGTTCGTTACATCGGAAATCATTCTTCCGGACTAATGGGATTTGAATTAGCCGGTTCTTTTGCCCGGCAGGGCGCTGAAGTAACCTTGATTACGGGTCCGACAAACCTTCATACAAATGATAACCGGATCAACCGGGTGGATGTCGTAAGCGCTATGGAAATGAGGGAAGCCGTAAACCGTTTTTTCGGGCAGTCGGATATTGTGGTGATGGCGGCAGCCGTGGCTGATTATACTCCCCGTAACACAGCGCATCAAAAGATCAAAAAGAAGGAAGATACCTGGATGCTGGAACTGGAAAAAACCATCGATATCCTGGCAGAGATCGGACAGCGGAAAGAATCCGGACAATATATTGTGGGTTTTGCCCTGGAGACGGATCATGAAATGGAAAACGCGAAAAGCAAATTGCAAAATAAAAATCTGGACCTTATCGTTTTAAACTCTATGAAAATACCGGGAGCCGGTTTTAAATCCGAAACCAACCAGGTGACCATGATCGCCAGGGATGGCGATACGGTGGAAATATCCTTGAAAAGCAAGAAGGATGTAGCCGGGGAAATTACGGAATATATAGGCCGCCGGATTTCGAAATAAATCAATGATATTATGAAGAGGCTTTTTTTTATTTTTTCCCTTGTTTTGTTATCGGTCACTCTTTTCGGACAGGACTTTAGGTGTAACGTTACGGTAAGCGCCAACCAGATTTCCGGTTCGAACAGGAACAGGTATGACGCTTTACAAGAGGCGCTCTATAAATTCATCAACGACCGTAAATGGTGCAACTATACGTTGAAAACCAATGAAAGAATCGAGTGTTCTTTATTCATCAATCTTACCAGCGTTTCCGGGGATGTGATGACCGGTACCATGACCGTGCAATTACAACGGCCTGTCTACAATACAAATTACAAAACAACAGTATTGAATTTTCAGGATAAAAATATTAAATTTACTTATGAGGAAGGAGCTCCGTTGGAATATGCCGATAATACGAACCTTTCACAGTTTACTTCTCTTATCGCTTATTACCTCAACCTTTTCCTTGCGTTGGATTTCGATACGTTCTCCCTGAACGGAGGTGCGGAATATCTAACCAAATGCCAGTCTATCGTTAGCTTGAACCAGAATTCGCCCGAACCCGGATGGAAATCTTATGAATCCGGACAAAGTAACCGTTACTGGATCATGGAGAACCTCACCAATGCGCAATATAGTAAAATACATGAGTTCCTGTATACCTATCATCGTTTGGGATTGGATGCCATGACGGAATCGCCCGATGCGGGAAGAGCCGTTATCGCGGAAAGTCTCCGTTTATTGCAACAGGTACACCAGCAACGCTCCGGACTGGCTATTGTGCAATTGATGGTACAGGCCAAATCAAGTGAAATTATTGAGATTTTTAAAGAAGGAACCCCAAGCGAGAAGTCACAGGTCGTAGCAATTATGAAACAGATCGATGCGGCGAATACAGCGAAATATGATGCCATAAACAAAGCGGCTCAATAAAATGCTCCTGAACCTTCACATAGAAAATTACGCTCTTATCAGATCCCTGGATATCCGATTTGATAACAGTTTTACGGTTATCACCGGGGAAACGGGAGCCGGAAAATCCATACTTTTGGAAGCATTGGCTCTGATCCTGGGTAATCGCGCGGATAACGCGTTACTCCTGGATAAATCCAGGAAATGTTTTGTGGAAGGAGAATTCGACATCAGCAAACTTTCCCTTAATTCTTTTTTTGAAAAATATAATCTCGACTATCAGGATATTACAATCTTACGTAGAGAAATCAATGAATATGGGAGATCGAGGGCTTTTATCAATGATACCCCGGTTACGCTTCCCGTTTTAAAAGAGTTGGCTGTGAGACTGGTGGATATCCATTCCCAACATCAGAATCTTTTACTCAATAATGCGGCTTTCCGTATCAACCTGCTCGACCAGTATGCGGGAACGGATCATCTTCTGAAAGAATACCAAACTCTTCTCAACCGCTACCGGGAAATAGAAAGGGAGTTATCGGCTTTACAACAGGTACAGACCGAAATGGAAAAAGAACGTGATTACCTGGACTATGTGGAAAATGAATTCCGGCAGGCAAATTTAACCGAGAATGAACAGGAAGAGCTGGAGCAACAGATTACGACTCTCTCCCATGCGGAGCTGATCAGCAATAATTTATTTCATATCAATCAATTGCTAACGGACGGGGAGCCTAATATTTTACAACTACTCAAAGAAGTATCCAAAGATTGTGAATCCATCATTCCCTACGATCCCCGAATGGAAGAGATCGCTAAAAGACTGGATGAGGTAAAGGTAAATCTTGAGGATATTGCGTATGATGTGGCCAGGAAAGATGCGGATATTACGGCGGAACCCGGTCAGTTGGATCAGCTTAGGGAACGCCTGGATTTCATTTATTTCCTGGAGCAGAAACATCATGTACGGACTTTCGGTGAATTGTTCGGGAAATGGGAATCCATCAGAGAAAAACTTGGACAAATGGCTGATAATTATTCCCGTATTGAAGAATTGGAAAAAGAGAAAGAATCAGTATACGGGCAAACGATGGATAAGGCTCTTGATATCTCACAACTTCGGGCTTCCGTTATTCCATCGCTTGAACAGGAGATCCGTTCTAAATTACAATTACTGGGGATGGAGGATGTGGTATTTATTATCGACAATAAACCCGGAAAAGTTTTAACGGATAAAGGTATTGACCATATCAGTTTTTATTTCTCGGCCAATAAGGGAATACCGCCTGAAGAAATAGAAAAGACAGCTTCGGGAGGAGAATTATCCCGGTTGATGCTGGCGATAAAATCCACGATCACGATGGCATTAATCCTCCCCACTATTATATTTGACGAGATCGATACGGGAATATCCGGGGAAATAGCAGGTAAGGTGGCGGGAATGATGCAGGAGATTTCCCGAACAAGACAGCTTATGGCGATTACCCATCTTCCGCAGATCGCGGCCAAGGGTAAATTACATTACTACGTTTACAAAGAATATGCCGACCATAAAACTTATACGGGCATAAAACCGTTAGATGAGGAAGAAAGGATTGAAGAACTGGCGAAAATGATGAGCGGCGTGAAAGTTACCTCCTCTGCCAGGCAAACCGCCAAGGAATTAATGGATTAATCAATTGAAGGGATGAAAATGACAAAGGCAAAATTTATTTTAATGTTTTCGGTGTTTTTCGGCATCACTTTCCAGGTTTTTCCACAGGCGATAAAAAATAAATCCGAAAGTAAGTTCGTATACCAGACTTCCTTCGGTTTTTCCAACGGTTTAGGCAAGATCCAATTCGATGACAGGAGTATTACCAACAATATTCCTACTTTCAAAGTACAACAGTTGCTGGCCTATCAATTTAATAATTACATTATCGCCGGAGTCGGCGGTGGACTGGACATCTGGAAAAAAAGCGCTTTTATTCCGTTGTACGCGAATCTTAGTGTAAATTTTATAAACAGGAATGTAACTCCCCATTGGTATCTTAACGTCGGATATGCTTTTAAATGGTATGTCTCCACACGTCCCGATCCGATGACGCTGGTAATCCATGGTGGAGCTCCGGGTCCCTACGGTGAAACGGGATTAGGTATAAAAATCAGGATGAGCGACCGGCTCTCTTTCATCATTACAGCCAATTATATGGCATACTATTCCCAAATCAATTATAGTGTGGTGGAACCGGATGAAATTGATTTTTCCAAATACGCCACAAATCGCTCCATGAAAACTTTCTATCATTTCGTGGGACTGAAAGTGGGCGTCATGTATTAATTAGTCAATAATTCTCAGTTCTTCAACACCCAGACGTACTTTCAGCCATTTTACCAGTTGCTCTTTTTGACCGGCATCCGGTTTCTTTTTCCATTGGATATAAACGGTGGGAACGGTAGTGGCTTTCAATGTAGATGTTTCCGTAAAGGTCATATTCGTGATGGAAACATGACTTACGGCAGGATACTGTACGGCTATTTCATGGGCTACGCGTGCGTATTCCGCTGAAGTATTATTCAATAACAGGATGTTATTCTCAAGTTCCCTGATGATCGAATCCTTCTGGACAAGCTGCTGTTCCTTTTTATCCAGTATATTTTCTATCAATACTGATTCCAGTTCTATTCCCCCTGATAGTCCTGTTTGCTTGATATGCAATTTCGTTTTGGTTAATCCGTAATCCAGTAATTTTTGGTTTAGCCATTCCACGTCTTCACCATCCAAAGTTTGTCCGACAATGGATAATGTGATCGTCCTCTCTTTACGTCCATACGTTTTCCTGCTGTTAATCAGCTCCACTTTGTCGAATACCGGGCTTTCCTGTACTTCACTTATATAACGAATAGCGGCATTATTAAAGGCTGTTTCCCTTATGACACTGATGGCGATAAAAATACTGGGAATGATTACGATGATGGTGAAAATGGAAATATAGCGGCTTACTCTTTTGGACTTATCGGGATCCAGGTATTTTTTGTGAGGGAATTTTAAAAACCTTACCATCAAAAAAGTAGCCAGGGCAATAAAAAAGGAGTTGATAAAGAAAAGGTAAAATGCGCCCAGGAAATAATTCCACTGTCCCGTGGCAATACCGAAACCTGCGGTACATAAAGGAGGCATCAACGCGGTGGCAATGGCTACCCCGGAAATGACCATAAAAGGCTGTTCTTTTCTGGATAAGGCCACGATGCCGGCCATTCCCCCCACAAAGGCGATCATCACGTCAAATATGGTAGGTTTGGTACGGGCAAGTAATTCCGATTGTGCATCGCTCAATGGAGAAACTAAAAAATAGAAGGTGGAAGCCAGTAAACTGATGCCCACCATGATGAGGAAATTTTTCAATGACTTGCGGAGCAATTCGCTGTCGCTGATCCCGATAGCGAGTCCGATGCCGTTGATAGGGCCCATGAGAGGAGAGATCAGCATCGCCCCGATGATCACGGCGGTGGAATTAACGTCTAATCCTATGGAAGCGATGATAATGGCAAATGCCAGGATCCATAAATTCGCTCCCTTGAATTCAACCGATTTTTTGATACTTGTTATGGTGGATTCTACATCCGTATCCGGATATAATCCGGCCAGTCTTTTGAGTTTTAACCAGATTACACGAAGAGAACGAGAAAAACTGTTTTTTTTTCCGGTCTCATTTTCTCTCTCCGGAGAGGTTGAATCAGGTTTCATATTAATCAATATTAAGCATGTTTAATGATCTTGATCATTTCTTCCAGATTCAGTTTCTTCTGGTCGCCGCTTTCCATGTCTTTGAGGGTGAAAATCTGCTCTTCCATTTCATCCTTACCTGCCATGATTACATATGGAATTAATTTCGAATTGGCGTATTGCATTTGTTTCGCGATTTTAGCCTGATCAGGATAGAGTTCGCACGGTATACCGTTATTTCTCATTTCTTTAAGAACGGGCAGCAGATAAGATACTTCGGTGTCTCCAAAATTAAGAAACAATACTTTAACAGGCGATGACAGGTCCTCAGGGAAAAGCCCCAGTTCCATCATCACATCGTAAATCCGTTCCGCACCGTAAGAGATTCCCACGCCCGACATGTTCTTCAATCCGAATATTCCCGTGAGGTCATCATATCTTCCTCCTCCGGAGATGCTTCCCATTACCGCGTTCATAGCTCTTACTTCGAAAATAGCGCCGGTATAATAATTAAGGCCGCGGGCCAGCAACACATCCAGTCGGATAGGAGAAGAAATGTCCAACATGCCGGCATACCGGAGCATGGTCTCCACTTCATTTACTCCGGCTAATCCCGTTTCATTATCTTTGAAAAGTGTGCGGAGCGTTGCGAATTGTTCCTCGTTGGAACCGCTGATATCGAATACCGGATTTAACAATCCGATAGCTTCGGGTGATATTTCCCTCTCCAGTAATTCTTTGATCACATTATCTTTACCGATCTTATCCAGTTTATCGATCGCCGTACATATATCGACCATCTTTTCCGGCGCTCCCATTATTTCGGCTATACCTGCCAGGATTTTCCGGTTATTAACTTTGATGGTCACTTCAATTCCGAGCGAAGTGAAGACTTCATCGGTGATCTTCATTAATTCCGCTTCATTCCAAAGGGAATTACTGCCGATAACGTCCACGTCACACTGGTAAAATTCCCGGTAACGCCCTTTTTGAGGTCTGTCAGCACGCCATACGGGCTGTATCTGATATCTTTTGAAAGGAAAAGTTATTTCATGCTGGTGTGTGACCACGAACCGGGCAAAAGGCACGGTAAGATCATACCGGAGTCCTTTTTCGCTGATTTTACCTGCCAGTTGCGGAGGAGGTAAAGTAAGATCAACTCCTTTCGTAAAATCACCGGAATTCAATATCTTGAAGAGTAACCGGTCTCCTTCTTCCCCATATTTTCCCGTTAGTGTAGACAAATTTTCCATCGCAGGAGTTTCTACAGGCTGATAGGCATATTTCTCGAAAATAGTCCTGATCGTATTAAATATATAATTCCTCCTGATCATTTCAACAGGCATAAAATCCCTGGTTCCTTTTGGTATTGAAGGTTTCATAAGCTCAGCTTAAAAATAGTTGATGCAAAGATAATGAAAATGTCTCTTTTTGTAATTTCTTTCTTTCTGTTCGGATTAAACTATATCCGGAAATAAAATTTGGATAAATGATGGAGAGTAACGTAATCTGATAAAATAATGTATTTTTGCGCACGTAGTGTTAAATATTATTACAGCCTGAAGCATAACCCCATTATTATACAATTCAGATCTAATATATCCAATTATTAAACCCTTAAGTATGAGAAAATTATTTATTCTTTGCCTGACATTGCTCATGTTGGGCCTCAGTAATGCACAGGAATGTAATGCTCCGGTAAATATCTCCGTCCGGTCGAATACGCATTCTTCAGTCACCCTTAATTGGGAGTTATCTTCTTCCGGGCGTATACGTAATGCGGCAGGAATGGAGTTATTCAATCAGGCGGATCTCGTTACCCATCCTATGGCAGGAGCCGGTAATGCCGATGTAAGTGCGTTGTATGGCGGACAAACCATGTCCGATCAACGTGCCGATCAAAATGGCGGGTTTGCCGTAGCGGATGATTTCCTGTTAAGGGAAAATTCTTATATCTCCGATATGGAATTTTTTGTCTATCAGCCGGGTTCCGGTACTACTTCCGCTATTAACGGCGTCTATGTCAGGATTTATGATCGTCAGCCTTCCCATCCCGATGCCCGTTTGATCTGGGGTGATGCCAGTACAAATGTTTTTTCTTCGGTTTCCTGGAGCCATATTTACAGGACTTCCGGTACCGCTCTGACCAATACGGATCGTCCTGTTATGAAAATAACGGCGACTATTGACGCGGAACTCAATGCCGGCAATTACTGGATTGCCGTATCTTTTTCCGATGAGGAAGGGAATGAGGTCTACGCTGCTCCCCGTGCCGACCTGAACCAGGTGAGAACCGGGAATGCGCTGGCTTATAATCCCGCTCAAAGCCGTTGGGAATCCTGGCAAATCGGAGGAAGTCTGGAACAAATGGGATTACCTTTCCTTATAAGAGGTTTTAATGTGGTTGACAGTGTCGCCGGATTCAAAATTTACCGTGACCAGATCTTGTTGACCGACGAACTTGTGGGACGCTATACTTATACGGATACGACCGTTAATGCTGAGGCTTCTTATTGTTATAATATACAGGCTGTTTATGTAAACGGTTGTATTTCTCCTTTAAGTGAGAACGAATGCCTGCAAACTCCCGAAGATCCCTGTTTTATTACTTTATTACCTTTTGAAGAACCTTTCGATAGCTATCGGTCCGGACAAGGAACTTATCCCGATTGCTGGACAAAATATTCGACCAATTCTTCAACACCCTATATTACGGATGCGTATGCCGTATCTTCTCCGGGAGCTTTATTTCTTCCGGGTAGCACAAATCAATATTCAATGGCTGTAATGCCTTCTTTTTCAGAACCGGTGAACCAGTTGCAGGTGGAATTTAATTTGAGGAAAGGTAGTATATCGGCTTCCGTGGATGTAGGTATTGTGGAAGATATCTCAGATCCTTCGAATACTTTTACTTTAGTAAGGAATTTGACGACGGAAATTCTGGACGGATGGGAAAATTTCGTTGTGAATTTCGGTCTTTACCCGGTTTCCGATAATCCTGTTTATATAGCTTTCAGGTCGAACAGCGGCAATATTTATCTGGATGATATATTTGTCATTACGATCCCTTCATGTGCACGCGTATCTTCGCTGGTATCCCAAAATCCTACTTCCGGTTCCATAGACATCGCATGGACCCCTGCGGGCGAAGAACCGGAATGGAGCATTGAATATAAATCTGCGGATGAATCGGAATGGATACGGATGGATGGCCTAAGCGTTCCGGAATATACTATTACCGGCCTTGAACCCGGGAAAACATATACCTATAATGTCCGGGTGAAAGCGGTTTGTAGTCCCTGGGACGAAAGCAGCTGGCTCGAAGAAGACTTTAACTTTACGCTGCCCTGCGGTGCGATAACGGATCTGCCTTATCAGGATGATTTTGAAAGTTATCAGGCTGCCGCGGCTGCAGCTAACGGAGAACTTCCTGAGTGTTGGAATGCATATAATAACAATACACTGCCTAATTACATGTATAAGCCACACGTGGCGGCGGAAAGAAACAGTACAAGTTCAGGATCGCAATCCGTTATATTATCTTCATCCGGAACCGATCATTGGACCACTCTTATTTTACCGGAATTTGAAGAAGCATTAAGTTCTTTATATATTAAATTCTGGGCTAAAGTAAGTAGTAACTCGCGGGATACTGCTTTATCTTTGGGTTATGTAACGGATAGAAGTAATGATAATACTTTTACGAAACTTACTTCAATAATTACGACGACAAGCGGTAAAGAATTTGAAATATTTTTGGACCAGTTTACCATTCCTCAGGATGCTTTCCTGGCTTTTCAGTGGGGACATTTTTCCAGTGGTTATAGTTCTTACATCGATGATCTTTATATCGATAAAATCCCGTCGTGCAGGGTTCCGAAAGATCTAACATTTGTTTATGCCGGATTTGATACGGCCCGTATCACCTGGACGGCCGGCGGCACGGAAACCAAATGGCAGGTTGCTTATAAAGCAGAAGGTGAAAATACCTGGCTTACGGAAGAGGTTGACCTCAATCCGACAGTACTTTTGACAGGCCTTACGCCGGGAACTCATTATGATGTTCAGGTGAAAGCCGTATGCTCACCAAACGATGAAAGCGAAGCGAATACTATTTCCGTTTTTACCAAGTGTAAAATTATGACTTTGCCGTATACGGAAGATTTTGAAAGTTATGGAAACTCAATTCAGGATATTAAATGTTGGAGGATATTATCACGGGCGATGTTAATGGGGGTTGGAGAACCAACATCTCCTAAATGTCTTTATTTTGATAATAATAATAATATTTCCACAAATATTATTTTGCAACCTTTGGATGAAGGAATTGACATTGCGACATTATCCTTAACTATAAAAGCAAACCAATTAAGTGCCAATAATACTCAATTAATTATCGGTATATTGGAAGATCCGGAAAATCCGATTAATTTCACACCCATAGAAACTGTTACATTGACAGCCAATAATATTTGGGAACAATTTGTTATATCTTTTGCCGGTTATCAGCAAGGATCAGGATATTATATCTATTTTGCCACACCTTCCGGTATACTTATTGATGATATCATCATTGACGTCGCCACTGATTGTCCCGCCACAACAGGAATTGCCGTATCTGATATTTCCGGAGATGCCGCTACCGTTACGTGGAATTCAAAATCAGGGGAGTCCTATAATATTGAATATAGAATTGAGGGAGATAACGATTGGATCGTGATAGAAGACACTACTTCACCGGCGTATTTAACTTCATTACAGGCTAATTCTCATTATGAAGTAAGGATCATTACTTTTTGCGATTCCCAAGATGAACCCTTAATATCGTATATAGTAAATTTCAATACTTCATGTGGCACTATTTCCACCCTGCCTTACGAAACTGGTTTTAACCGGGAAGGCACTGGAACCGGTATCCTGCCTTACTGCTGGTCATCTTACGGATCGGCAGGAGATATTTACATAGCCAATACGGTCTATTATTCGGCGCCGGGAGCGCTGGTATTTAATCCTTCCGGTACACAGGGTATCATGGCGGTCATGCCGGCATTGGATGGTTCGATCCTCGCATCATCATTACGTCTCTCATTTCAGATGTATACCAATTCGGTGACGGATTCTCTTTATATAGGTTTCGTCAATGATCCGAATGATCCGCAGTCATTCGAGTTTAATCGTGCCGTATCACCGGCTGTAACAGCCGCATGGACGGAAATAACCGTCGATTTTTCAAGTGCCAACCCTTCCGGGCGGTATATAGCGTTTAAAGCAGGAAGCTTACATGCGAATCCTATTTTCCTGGATAATGTTTATCTGGAAGTAATTCCTTCCTGTGAAAAACCCGATTCAGTGATGATCCGGGATATCACCTCCGACGGAGCCCTCATGACCTGGTCCGGTGATGAAAATAGTGATCATTGGGTGATCGCCTATAAAACCCTAGAAGATGAAGCCTGGACTACCGTTGATAATCTAACGGATCCTGCTCATCTTTTTACAGGTCTTCAATCTAATGTCACCTATGAAGTGAAAGTGATGAAATATTGTGATCCGTACAATTTCAGCAGATGGTCCAATACGGTTACTTTTACCACTTATTGTGCTTCTGTCGCGGATCTTCCTTACTCGGAAACATTTGTATACGGAGGTACCAGGGAGCTTCCAGAATGCTGGATTAAAAATGCCACGCCCTACAGCCGGGCTGACGTATATGTTACCAATACGGCTTCCAATCCGAATACGCTGAGCTTTAATGCTTATGAAGATACTTACGTAGCGGCTGTCGTACCGCAGTTCACAGTCCCTGTCAGCGGATTATACGCTACTTTTAAAATGTATGTCAACAGTATAGGTACGGATGTTAAAGTAGGGGTAATGGCTGATCCTTATGATATAAATTCTTTCGAACTTATCGAGGTGATTACTCCGTCGACCAGAATGGTATGGGAAGAGTATACGGTTTATTTTTCTAATTATTCCGGAACAGGGCGTTTTATAACTTTTATAGCCGATGCCACGGATAAAACGGGAGAAAATGATTTATTTTTGGATAATCTTACCATCGACCTCCTTCCTGAATGTATGTTCCCGTTTGATATACGTGTATCGGACAGAAAAGCGAATGAAGTGACCATCAACTGGACAGGTGCGGAAGATGCCGACCGTTGGGAAATTATTTATGCTCCGGTAGGAACTGATCTGGAAACCGGAACTATCGAGACATTTTATACCAAGCCATTTGTTTTGGAAAATCTTGATCCTTCAACCGGTTACCATTACCAGTTAAAGACTTACTGTTCCGCCGAGGAGGAAAGTTTTTATTCTCCTGTACAACAATTTTCAACACGTTGCGAGGCTGTTGAGATTCCTTATAACGAATTTTTTGATACTTACGGAACAGGAACCAATGCATTTATGGATTGCTGGACCGCTTATTCTTCTCAATCTTCCCGTCCTTCCATCAGTTTTGATCATTTCAGTTATCCCGGAGCCCTTTATTTCACTACATCTGCCGGAGCTTATAAAATGGCGGTCACTCCTGAAATAAATGCAGATCTGAATACTTTACAGGTCAGGTTTGTTATGAAAGCCGCGTCTACGGAAAACAATATTACGATCGGCGCCGTAAGGGATCCCGACAGTGTAAATTCTTTCGAGCCTATACAGACCCTCAATGCCCGTACGGCCGCATGGAATGAATTTGTAGTGCCTTTGTCCGGATATAATGGCAATGCCCGTTATCTCGCTTTTAAGGTTGAAGGAAATACTCCCAGAACGATATGGATCGATAACCTTATCATTGAGGAATTATCGTCCTGTACAAATCCTGTGGGATTATTTGTGGACGAACAAACCGATACTTCCGCAGTTCTGCATTGGACCGACGATCTTTCCGCATACGGATGGCAGGTCGTATATGGCCCAAGGGGATTCGATCCGGATAGTGAAGAGCCTGTGGAAACAGATTTGAATACCCTCTATATTGACGGATTAAGCGCGGGCACCTCTTATGAGTTTTACGTAAAAAAATCCTGTGAAGAAAACGTAAGCAGTGAATGGTCGTTATCTTACGCTTTTAATACATTGTGTAATTCCATTCATTTACCCTATACGGAAAATTTCGACCGTTACGGAACCGGAACGGGCGCGTATCCCGTTTGCTGGTATAAATATAACAGCGGAACAGACGCTACTTATCCTCGTATTTCGGCCAATGGTTATTCCGGAGAAGGAGCGTTGGATATGCGGTCGTCGATAGACCGGTATATTTTAGCGATTGCTCCGCCTGTCCATGAAGATTATAATATGGATGATATTTATGTAGAGGTAATGGTCAGGAAGATATTTACGGCATCCAACAAACTGGATATCGGTTATATGACTGATCCGGAAAGACCGGAGACTTTTGTAAACGTGGAAACGGTTTCCCCCGATACTTTAAGTACATGGCGGAAATTATCCGTATCCTTCCGGGGAAAAAATGTACAGGGCAGATATGTAACTTTCCGTTCGCAAAATGGTAGTACGGCCAATAATATTTATATGGATGATGTTCTCATTGACCTCATTCCGGATTGTGAAGCTCCCGCCCGCCCCACAGTGTCCGCTATAACGGAATCTTCCGCCCTGGTTTCCTGGGAAACCGAAGGATCTGACTGGATACTGGCATACAAAACGACTTCTGCTACAACCTGGACTACAATTCCTGTTATGGAGGAAAATCAATATGAACTTACTTCCCTTTCAGCTAACACCGAATATGAAGTACGCCTTCGCTCAAATTGTGTTTCAGGGGAAGAGATCTGGTCACAGAGCGTTACTTTTACTACTTCATGTGATATAATAATGGCACCGTTCATTGAAAGTTTCGCAGGAACGGAATTCGCTCCCGGCTGTTGGGATCTTTATGAAGGCGATGCTGAAGCAGTTCTGGCCGGAACATCGGAATTAACCGCAACTACTGAAGGCTGGCAAAGAACTATTGATGGTAACGGATTAGCAGGCGCCCACGCTTTACTGAATTTGGGTGGAGGT
>ERZ809224.1676-NODE-1676-length-15531-cov-9.615857_pt1 | contig 15531 bp, 9 predicted proteins | sample MGYA00520513_ERZ809224 | MGnify/ENA primary metagenome ERZ809224 (study PRJEB31576, sample SAMEA3212658) | Homo sapiens | biome: human-gut; feature: human gut; material: fecal | place: Sweden | collected 2012 ...
CGGGGCCGGTGTGAACGGCCGGCGCAGCATGGTCGTGGACTTCAGCCGCACCAATCCGGATGGTTGGTACCGCGACCATATGCCGGACGTGCCGCTTGCGCAGACGGTGGTCTGGGAAACCCATGTGGGCGATTTCAGCAATGATCCCGCCGGCGGTTTCCCCGAATCGCATCGGGGCAAGTATCTGGCGTTCACCGACGACGGTACGTCTCTGGACGGGCATCCCGACTTTCCCACGGGCATCGCATATCTCAAGAAACTTGGCGTCACCGCGGTGCAGCTCATGCCGATTTACGATTTCGGTTCCGTGGACGAAGAGACCTGCGATCGCTACAACTGGGGGTACGATCCGGTCAATTACAACGTGCCGGAAGGCTCGTATTCCACCAATCCGTTCGACGGGTCGGTGCGCATCCGCGAAGTGAAGCAGATGGTGCAGGCGCTGCACAACGCCGGCATCAAAGTGATCATGGACGTGGTCTACAACCACATGTTCTCGCCCGATAATTGGTTTGAGCGGTCGGTGCCGGACTATTTCCTGCGCCGTAAGCCCAACGGCGCGCTGGCCAACGGATCCGGCTGCGGCTGCGATATGGCCACCGAACGCAAGATGTTCCGCCGGTTCATCGTGGAATCCGTGACGTTCTGGGCGCGCGAATACCACATGGACGGCTTCCGTTTCGACCTGATGGGTCTGATCGACGTGGACACCATGAATGCCGTGCGTGCTGCTCTGGATGAGATTCCCGGCCGTGGACGCGACATTCTCATGTACGGCGAACCGTGGTCCGCGGGCGCCACCGCGCCGCTGCCCAGCGACACCGTGCTGGCTGACAAGTCAGGCCTGTCGAAGCTTGACAGTCGCATCGGCCACTTCTGCGACACCACGCGAGACACCATCAAGGGCCATGTGTTCTTCTCGGACCGCCCGGGTTATGTGAACGGTGGCATGCACGAGAACGTAGCGGCTGCGCGTGAGGCCGTGGACGCGTGGCGTCGCGGCAAACATTCGGAAGGAGTGGCAGGCCAGGTCATTCAATACGTGTCCGCGCACGACGACCTCACGCTGTGGGACAAGTTGTGCGCGAGCTTTGCGGCTGGTTCGTTGGGCAGCACCGTGGCCGAAGGCGTTAACGAAAATACCGTGGATGTGCCAAAAGTCATGTATGACGCCGATTTCTCGGCGGAAGGGCTGGCCGGTGTCGGTCCGCAGATTGCGGCCGCGCTGACCGACGTGATGGACGCCAACAAGCTGGCTGTGGGTATCACGCTTACCTCCGCTGGCATCCCGTTCATGCTGTCCGGCGAGGAGTTCGCACGTACCAAATTCGGCAGCTCTGATTCTTACGATTCCGCCAAAGAGCTTAACTGGCTCGATTGGAACCGTGCATGGCAGAAGCGCGATTTGATTGAGTATTACGCGAAGTTGATTGCATTGCGCAAGTCTGATCCACAGTGGTTCGACGGCAATCGCAATATCGTCGATACGGAAGGCGACGAACTCGTGTTCCGCGTCGGCGATTATCTGATGGCCGCCAATCCAGGCAGACACGTCGGCGTTATTGACGTGGCCGTAACGGGTTTGGAACCGATTGGCGGAATACGGAGATACTGGTGTGGTCTCGGCTCGTCCGTCAGTCCGGTGGAAGGCAATGTGAGCGCAGGTGATGGCGATTATTTGATTGTTCCACCGCATACGTTTGCAATCTGGCGGTTGCAGTAATACTCTCAGTAGGGAAGCTACAAAACGGCGACCGCAAAGCTGCGGTCGCCGTAACCGATACGGCAATGGGGCCGGAAAACCAGAAAGGATACGAGAAGTGGGAGCCGGAGCTCATAATCCACGATATGAAGTGGTATTTTTCGACCTCTACGGGACGTTGATCGACATTCGTACAGACGAACAGAGCGAAACCGCCTGGCAGGCGCTATATGACTGCGTTTGCGAACTGGGTGCCGACTACGAATCGGTCGACGAAATGCGCGAACGCTTCGAAAAACTTGAGGCCCGCGAAATGGTCCATCAAGCCGATCGTGCAATCGTCCGTAACGGATGGGATGAATTCGATATCCTGCCGGTCTACCGGTCGCTGCTGATGAACCGTAGTGAGGAGGCTGAAAAGAAACTGGCACTGCCGCAAGCCGCGCTGAAAGCCGCATGGGCGTTCCGGCAGGGCAGCACCAGCATGATCCGCCTGTATCCGGGCGCACTCGACATGATCGAAGCATTGCAGGAGGCCGGCGTCGTCGTGGCGCTGCTAAGCAACGCACAAGCCTGCTATACTCGCCCCGAACTGGAAATGACCGGCTTGGCGAACGTACTGGACGACGTGATTATCTCCAGCGAAGAGAAAATCCGCAAGCCTGCCCGCGACTTGTACATGCTGGCTCTCGACCGCGAGTTCGTAATCGCAAAAAACGCGCTCATGGTGGGCAACGATGAAGCAAACGATATTATCGGAGCCAATTCCGCCGGTCTCGACGCAGCATACTTCCGTACGGAAATTTCGCCGATGAGCGACCCGCCCAAGTCGGAGCATGCGGTATGTTCGTTTACCGGTGCCGACTACGACGGTCTGCTGAAATTCGTGCTGAACGCGTGAAACGCGCGTAGGTTGCGTCTTGGGCGTACTGGGCGTCTTGGGCGCACGAAAGGCCGTATGCGGAACTGAGGAGGACATATGGAAAGCTATGCCGAGCAGGGTGCTGGAGCTGATTCGATTGAACAGATCGGATTCGGCGGCGCTCGCCGTACCAAGAAGAAGCACCGCGGACTGACGGTGTTCCAGCTCAAGGTCATCGGCGCTGTGGCGTTGGCTCTGTCAGCTGGTAGCACCACCATTGTGCCGCTGTTTTTCGGTTCCGACGTCAATAATATGACGTCGCTCACGGCGATGGTCTTAAGCGAGGTCATATCTTGGTTCGCCATTCCGATCTACGCGTGGCTGCTGGTGCAGGGTTTCCGTGAAACACATAGTCGCGTCGCGTATGGTCTACGGCTGTTCATCCTCGCCGTGGTGTGTGAGGTGCCGTACGACCTCTGCACGTCGCATAAGGCTTTCGATTTTGGCTCGCAGAACCCTGTTTTCGGTCTGTTCATCGCGTTCGTTGTGCTTGTCGTGTTGGATTGGGTGGCGGCGCGCTACCAGAAGTCAATGAAGATTGTGTTGTCGGTCGGTCTGGTGTTGATCGGACTGTTGTGGGATCTGCTGCTGCGCGTCGGCCTGCGCCAGCATATGATGAGCGTCGGCGCGGTGACGCTTGGTTTCGTGCTGATTTTCACGTTGATGCGCCAGCATGAGAATTCGATGATGTTCACTGCCGGCCTGTTTGGCGCGGTGATGATGATTATGCCTGGCATTGGCGTTGCATTCGTGCATTATTACAACGGCGAGTTGGGTTATAAGCGGCAGTGGACGAAGTGGGCTTTTTACGCGGCTTATCCAGTTATTTTGATATTTTGTGCTATTGGTGCAACATTAGCGTGATTTTTGACAACGTTCGCAGTATAATAGTAGCAATATGGGAGAGCATTGCCGCTCGGGCAAGTGTTTCCAAGGCTGGGAACGTTTGTGATTATGATGCAGAAACCGCAAAGGGGTTGAGAGATGGATAGAGCAGGCATTCGCGAGGTGGCCAAGGCCGCGGGTGTGTCGATTTCCACGGTATCGCGCGCGTTCACGCGGCCGGAACTGGTGTCCGAACGTACACGTCGCAAGGTGCTGGAAACTGCCGACAAGCTTGATTTCAACATCTCACGTTCCGCGACATCGTTGAAATCGGGCCAATCGTACCGTGTGGCGATGCTGATGAATGAAGAGATCACTAGCTGGTTCAATACGGAAGTGTTCGCTGGAATCGAATCCGTCATGCATAATGCCGGGTATGACGTATCGCTGTTCCAGCATGTCGACACGGCCGAGAATCGCAAGGAATTCTTCACGAATCTGCCCGTCCGCCGCAACGTGGACGCCGTATTCGTAACGTCGTTCGGCGTGGATCCGAAGGAAATCCAGCAGCTCAAACGCATCCACGTGCCGATCATCGGCATCAATACGCCGACGCAAAACGGCTTCGACGCCACCATCTCCATCGACGATGAGGACGGCATGTTCACCGCCGCCCAGCATCTGATCAATCTGGGGCACAAGAATATCGTGTACGTGTGCTCCGATGCGGTCGATTCCATTAATTCCTCCATCGATGCGCGAGGACAGGGCTTCGTCCGCGCCTGCAAGACGATGGGGGCCTCCCATGACTTCAAGTGGCGCGTCGTCTCTGTGCCGCGTGGCAAGACCTTCGCCGACTCGGCGTTGACCGCGCTGCTTGCGTTGGACGAGTTCCCGGACGCGATCTGCTGCCAGATGGATATGATGGCGATTCCGCTGGTGTTGCGTTTGGAACGTTACGGCCACCACACGCCGAGTGACTATTCGATTATCGGCTTCGACGATTCGCCGTACGCCGACACTGTGAACCTGACCACCATGCGCCAGGATCCGTATGCGATGGGTCGCGCGGCCGCGCAGAAGGCCATGAAGCTTATCGAAGGCGAGCCGCTTGAGAACGCGCATGAGATTGTGCGCGCCCAGCTCGTGCTGCGCGGCACCGATTCCGTGTACGGCACTGGCCGCTGAGAGCCGAGTCTCATTGTCCTTCTGCAGCCCGTCAATGCCGACGGGCTGATTGTGATGGCCCGGGGTGGATTGGTAGGGGATACCCCCACTGTAGTCACGGTGTGTGGCATACGTTTTCAGGAAAAAATGAAACAATTTGCAGTGATGTGTTTCATGACACGCCAATCGGGGGCTGATGAATGATGAATTTCATTCAATGATCAGCATGTGTTTTTGATTTTGCAATCGTTGACAAACCTTTGAATATCAGGCTTTAAAGCGTTGTCCCCGTGAGAGGGGACGAAAAAACGTATCGGGGGAGGGGGTGTGGGTTCTTTCTGTTTCATTTTGTTTTCATAACTGCAAAGGTTATCATAGTAAACCGTAGGTCAGAGAAAAAGGGAAAACAGAGGTTTCCGGCTGTGTTGCCGGAGATGGGAACAGCGTAGAAGCTATACGTAAAACAGAAGTGATAACGGCATTATGCAAAGGATATCAACCCTCGAGTTGAGGGGCTCAGAAGGGTGAACACTTTGCGGATAGGGGACAAGATGAGGCAATGGCGTAATGGTGCCGGCAACGCACCACGACACTATGCAGGAACGCGATCGGCATCCGGTTGCGCGCTTTCGCGTACCCGCTCGCTGACCGCCGCCGCCATAGCGGTAGCCATGATGGCCACCGTAGCAGTAACTTCCCTCCTCCCCGCCTACAATGCCAAAGCTGATGAAAGTCACAATGACGGCGCAATCTGCACGCCTACCAGCATTTTCCTCGGCACCGATACAGGTAGCGGAACTGTGGATTCCGGAATCGCCACATATGTTGGCGGTGATATGTATGTAGGCCGGAAAGCCTCATCCGGCAATATGAATAACGTCAATGGGCCGTTCGGTTCATACGCTGCCGAGGCCGAAGGTCTGACCGCTGTGAACGGCAAGTTACTTATGCATCCGCTTAAGGGGCTATGGACTTCGTATTACACGGATAAAGATGGCGCGAAGAATGGTTATGTAAAAGACTACAAAGGCTTCCGTTTTGGCATTGTGGGCTTTGGCGGTCAGTATCGTCCGGCAACAGGTTCCTCCACGCTTGAGGTGAGAGGTAATAGCTCCGATAACGACATCAGTTGGGTCGGCGGTGCGCAGGCTTGGGGTAATGCCGGATGGGTCGGCCAGACCAAGACTTCGGAGCCAAGTTATACGGCTAACATTGCTGGCGCTTCAACCAACGTGTACGGCGGTTCGTCCAATGACATTCTCGGTGCGTCTGACGGCTCGCAAAATACCAATAAGAATAAGTACGACCAGCGCAATTCTGTTTACGTGCCGAGCGATACAAGCGGTACTGTCAACTGGAATCAGAACGATGATCAGATTGGCTCTACTGGCGAAACTTTTGATGGTTTCGGCTCGTATATCAAGACGTTGTCGGACAATCTGAGCAATCTCAGCAAGCAGCAGTCAGATAGCGTCTACGTGACTAATGCTAAGACAACTTACAGCGACGAGAACTACACCAATTTGGTACGCACCAAATTTGATGGCACGTATTCTTTCACCATTAACAGCGGACACGAGAAGATCATTGAATTCGTGGGCAACGGTACGTCCTCCATGCAGGTGTTCAATCTGCCGGCATCCACACTGAATGATTCTTCTTCTTCGTATTCTGGTGTCAGCTTCTCGTTCAAGAACATTCCGGACACTTCTTCCGTGGTCATTAATGTGACCGGTGAGAATGTGGACTTCCACAATGGTTGGCGCTTCTGGTGGACGGATACGAACGGCACGACCAGTGAACTGGGCGGTTCCTATATGAAGGCTGCCTATGCCAAGCGCGCTCAGCAGATCATGTGGAACTTCGCGGATGCGAGCAACGTGGTCATCCGAGGTGGTCAGGGTTCGGGTACTACGACTCGTAGTGCCAAGAATTCTGCAGCTGAGAAGAATGATGACGTATGGGATGACTCGTTCCCCATGAAAACCAACGATGACCCGGCTGCGGGCATGCTCGGTAGCATTCTCGTACCGAACGGCAGCTTTGAATCGCATGTGAGTACCAACGGCCGCGTATGGGTCGGTGGATCGTTCGCCATGTACAACCCTGATGCGGTGGGCAATATTGGTGGGGACGGCATTTTCTATCCGTTCATCAACTACGAACGTAGCCATTCCGCTTCCGCATTGGATATGGATCAGGAGCGCCACAATCTGCCTTGGAATGGTTCGTATTCCACCTCCTGCGCCGCAATCAAATGGGATAAGGTCGATGCCGAGGGCAAAGCCCTGAAAGGTACTTCGTGGACCGTGTACGGCACGAGGGATAATGCCATGAATGGCACGAACCCCATCACCACGGTTGCCGATGGCGGCTGGAATGATGCGGATGATGCGGATAACGGTAGCGTCACTTTGGGCAGTCTCGCAAAGAAGGCCACATACTACCTGAAGGAAAGCGGTACCGGCAGCAGCCAGTATGCGTTGAACACGAACATCTATCGCATCGTCACGCACGACAGTACGGATACCGTTTCAACCATCGACAAGGTGTACAGCGCTACTGGCGCTGAAATCACCGATGACACCGCCAAGCAGCTGCACAATGGCGCCATTGTCAACGTGAGTGCCGGTACTTCCATCGCATGGTCGAAGGTTGACGCAGAAGACCAGAACACGTTGCTCGCGGGTTCCACTTGGGAATTGACCAAGAAGGGCGATCCCGACCAGTCGTGGACTATTACGGATGATGATTCCGACAGCGAAATCGCAAACATCGTGGTCAAGATCAATGAAACTGAAGTTAGTTCGTGGAGCTTCACGAATTCCACTCCGGTAAGCATTTCTTATGTTGCCGTGGATAAGGATGGCAAGGAGCTCGCCACGAAGGTGCAGTGGAAGTCCGAAAGCCCTGCCGTTGCAGGCATTGCCAGCGATGGCACGCAGTTGCAGCCGTATAGCAACGGCACTACGAACATCGTGTTCACGGCCGGCGACAAGACTGTGACGTTCCCGGTTATGGTAACCGGCGTAACCGTGGTGGGCTCGGTCAGCATTGACAAATACACCGAAGGTCAGGAAATCAGCTTGGAACAGGGCAAGACCATGACGCTGACGGCTACCGTGGCGCCTGAAGGCAACACGGTGAACTGGACTTCGAGCAATACGGATGAGGTTTCCGTAACTCCTACGACCGGCACCATTGTCAGGGTGACCGCCAATCGGGTGACCTCGGGCTATGTGACCATCACCGCCACCGAGCAGCATAGCCGGGAGAAGGCCACCCTGAAGATCAAGGTGACGGAGCCGATGGTTTCCGTGTACTTCAAGAAGTCGAACGTGCAGTGGAACGACTATTGGCTGAAATATAAGAAGAGCACGGACAGCAATAACTGGAGCGGCGATGTGCAAAGTTCCAGCGCGTGCGGTGACTATGTGCGTTTCCAGCTGCCGAAGAGTTCTGTTACAACAAATTACCAGTTCTATCTTGGCAATGCTAAAGGGTTCGATCTGCCCAATGACGATAAGTACACCGCCGCGGATCACGGTATGTTTACCTTTACGGGTAAGGATGTTCAGGTTGTGGAGGCGTGGAATGATTTCCAAAAAGAAACAGTCCCCTCCGGCTGCACGGTGACCAGCGCATACGTGGAGAATCGTTCCCATCGTTCCACGGTGAAGAACGCGGTGTTCTATGACCAGCCGGTGGTCCGCGCTATTACCAATACGACTGCCAAGGCAGCTGACACGCGGCAGGATGAGGATCCGAAGGGCGGCCAGTTCAAGGTGTCCGACCTTACGGATGGCACCTACACGCTGAAGGAAACCAGCGCCCCGAACGGTTTCGATGTCAGTAAGACGAAGACTTACACCATCGTTATTGAGAATGGGCAAGTCACGAGTTCCGGTCTTCCTAGCGCGGGCAACATTGAGAACTCGCGTCTTACCGGTACGGTGAACTGGAAGAAAACCGACGAGACTGACACCAGCAAGCTGCTGGCCGGTTCCGAATGGAAGCTGTACAAGACTAGGAACTTCTCGTGGGATAACGGCAACGCGGTTTATACCGAGACCGGCAGTACTGATCCGGTCGCAACCATCAAGGATTGCGTGAACAGCAGCGAGAAGACCTGCTCCGCGCAGACGGGACAGTACACGGATCGTGACGGCGAAGCCGGCAAGTTCTCCATCGTCGGCCTTGAGTGGGGCGAATACCAGTTGGTCGAGTCCAAGGCTCCTGACGGGTACAACATCGATACGACTCCGCACGTGTTCCGCATCGGGCCGGCCGAAGGCGCGAACGTGAAGGGCGAGTGGTATACGTCTTCCGGTTTCAAGCCGGAGACTACCGCCGGCTATCAGAAGTCTGCCGCATTCACCGTTGACGGTGGTTCCATTACCAACACCCCCGGCGTCGTTCTGCCTGGTACAGGCGGCGAGGGAGTAAACAAGATGTACGCTGCGGGATTCCTCGCAGTGGCGATTGCCGTGGCCGGTCTGGCCTTGAGCCTCAGGAGGCGGCAATGATGGAAGCGTCTAGGAGAAGGGGGAGTGGTCCGTAGCGTAGCGAACTCGCTGCCCTCTAGGCAATAACTGAATACGAATAACTCAAGATTCCAAAAATTTCAAACAAGAAAGAAAGGGAGAACAATGAACAAGGTTCTCAAAGGCCTCGTAGCCGTGGCAGCCACCGCGGCAATGGCCGTCGCCGGAGTCGCCGGCGCAGCCACCGCCATGGCGGCTCCGGACACCACAACCGACTACAAGCTGACCATCAAGAACTCTGCCGCTGGCCACACCTATGATGCCTATCAGGTGTTCAAGGGCCGTATCAGCGACTCCGCTCTTGTTGATATCGAGTGGGGCGACGGCGTTGACAGCACTGCTCTGACCGCAACGGGAGCTCCGTATGAGGGTAAAACCGCAGTCCAGGTGGCTGAGAGCCTCAGCGGCAAGCAGAATGATTCCGATGAAGCTAAGGCCTTCGCGAATAACGTTGCTGGTAAGGATGGTTCGACGAGCTATCTGGCGAGTCAAGCAACCGGTACTGCGCAGGGAACCGGCTCTGATGTGGCCATCTCTGGTCTGAAGGCCGGCTACTACCTGATCAAGGATTCCTACACTGCCTCCAACAAGGGTGAAGCCTTCACCGCCTATGTTCTGAAGGTTGTGGGCAATGTGGAAGCAACTCTGAAGGTTGATTATCCGACCGTCGAAAAGAAGGTCAAGGAGAACTCCAACAAGTTCGACACTGATGGCGGTTACGGCGCAGGTTACAATGACGTTGCTGACTACAACATCGGTGATCAGGTTCCGTTCAAGCTGATCGGTACCGTTCCGGACATGAGCCGCTACACCACCTATAAGTACGTCTTCCACGATACTGCTTCCGAGGGTTTGACTTTGCCCGCTAAGGAAGGTGTTAAGGTCTATGTTGCTGATGACAAGGCTGGCGTCAAAAAGACTGAAATCACTACCTTTGCTAAGGTCGATGTTTCTGATCAGAATCTGACTGTCTCTTTCAAGGATCTGAAGAAGGTTGAGGGTGTCTCGCAGGGCAAGTTCATCATCGTCGAATACAGCGCCACGCTGAACAGCAATGCCGTAATCGGCCTGGATGGCAATACCAACGCTGTTAACTTGGAATATTCCAACAACCCGAACAATTCTGGTGAGGGTGAAGATACTCCGACCGACAGGACCCCGGATGACAAGGTCATCGTCTTCACTTACAAGCTGAACGGTACCAAGGTTGACGCCACCGACGACAGCACGACTCTGAAGGATGCCGAGTTCAAGCTGCAGAATGCTGCTGGTTCTTGGGCTCAGATTGACACCAACCACAAGGTCACCGGCTGGGTCACAGATGAAGACAGCGGCACCGCAATCAAGTCTGACGATCATGGCAATTTCTCCGTCATCGGTCTGGACGATGGCACCTACACGCTGAAGGAAACCAAGGCTCCTGCAGGCTACAACCTGCCGGAAAATGGTTTCACTGTCAAGATCATTGCAACCACTAAGAACGGTCAGCAGTGGGATGATCAGACTCCGTCTTCCGCTCTGACCGACATTGCTGTTTCCGTGAATGATGGTACTGAAACTCCTGGCGAAACCGGCACGGGTACCGTTGCGATCAAGATTGCAAACACCAGGGGCTCCTCGCTGCCGTCCACCGGTGGTATGGGCACTGTGCTGCTGTACGTGGCTGGTATCGCCGTGTTCGTGCTTGCTGGCGCGACCCTGGTGATGGCTCTGCGTCGTCGCAATGCCTGATCCTCCGGATTCCATAAGAATCTGAAGTAACCATGCGAAACCCGTGAGCCGCGTTGACGCAAGTCAGCAGCGGCTTACGGGAATCGCAATACATAATTTAAAAACTAAAAATTAAATAATAACTGAACCCACATATGCTGGGCTGGACCACCTCAATCCCTTGTACACTGCCTAATTTTCTTGAGTATCCAGCCTGGCTCCATATATTTTCCGGTTTGCCGTTGGGGGCGAATCAAACATGCTTACTTTCCAATCCACAGAAGAGGGGTCGGCAATGAAGGAACGCACGATTGCAAGCCGCGTCATCGCCGCATGCTGCGCAATCGCCGCCACATTCGCCGCGGCAGCCTGTGCATTCACTACTCGCGATGCCGTCGCGGCGCCAACAACAGACTCTGCCAGCGGCAGCATCGCCATTTCGTACCACCATAAGAGCTCGGACTCCGAAACTGGCGACGATTCTACCAACTTCGCCATTTCGGACGCCAGCTTCAACCTCTACAAAGTCGGGCAGATCCCGGCAAGCGGCGGTGCCACCTTCGAGCCCGTCGCACCGTTCACCGACTCCACCGCCTACCCCGTCGACTGGTCGAAGATGACCGGCAAGGACGCGCAGGTGTGGCGAGACATGGCCAACACGCTCGCCGGACTCATCGCAGTGAACAAACCCGACGCCACGGCAACCGGTGTCACCAACGCTTCCGGACACCTGACCTTCACCGGACTGTCCGACGGCTTGTACCTGGCCGTGTCCGACAGCGTTGACGTGAAGGTCACCAACGCTTCCGGAAAGAACCAGACATGGACGTGCTCTTCCGGCAGCATGCTCGTCGCAGTGCCCGAAGACGGCGTCTCCGGCGGGTCGCGTGTGCTGAGTATCGAACCGAAAACCGAATGTGTGGCGCAACCGCCGAAAACCGTGGAACGCACCGTGCGCAAAATCTGGAATGACCGGAACAATTCCGACGGCAAGCGCCCCGAATCCATCACCGTGAAACTCCTGCGCGACGGCGAGCCCGTGGAAAACGTGAAGCTGAACGAGTCCAACAAGTGGACGCATTCGTGGACGGATCTCGACGCGGACCACGAATGGACCGTGGTCGAAGCGGCGGTGCCCGACGGCTACACCACCATCTCCGATGTGGAAGGCGACTCCACTGAAATCACCAACACGCACACGCCACCCACCACGCCGGACCAGCCGCACACCGGCGCCGACGTGCAGCAGGCCGCTTGGATTGCCGTGGCCATCTTGGGCGCTGGTTTGGTGCTGCTGATCGTTGCCAAGACGGCTTTGCGGAAGCGGGCGTAGCATAAATAACGTGACGGATGAATCGGACGCCAAGCCAGCTGCGCAAGTCGAATTGGATGCGCAGGTTAAACCGGGTGCGCAGGTTAAACCGGCTGCCAAGCATAAGAAATCGAATGCGCTGCTCAATGTGATGATTGCCATTTCCGCAATCGCCATGATCGGCGCGCTGGGCCTCATCGCGTATCCGACATTCAGCGACTGGTGGAACCGCATGCACCAGTCATACGCCGTAGCAGGCTACGTGGAACAAACCAAAGACATGTCCGGCGCCGAACGCAAAGCCATGCTGAAAGCGGCGCACGAATACAACGAACGGCTCGCCGCGAACGGCGATCGGTGGCACATGACCGACGCGCAGAAGCGCGAATATGATGAAACGCTCGACGTGACCGGCACCGGCATCATGGGATACGTGACCATCCCGCGCATCAAAGTGAAACTGCCCGTCTATCACGGCACAAGTGACGGCGTATTGCAGATCGCCGCCGGACATTTGGCCGGCACATCGCTGCCCGTAGGCGGAGCGACCACGCACGCGGTGGTCTCCGGGCACACCGGCCTGCCGTCCGCCCGGTTGCTGACCGGCTTGGACGAGCTGCAAAAAGGCGATACCTTCGCATTCCACGTGCTCGACGAAACCTACACGTACCAAGTGGACCAGATCTCAGTGGTGCTGCCGAGCGAAATCAGCAAACTGAATATTGAGTCCGGGGCCGATTACGCGACGCTGATCACGTGCACGCCGTACGGTGTCAACTCACACAGGCTGCTCGTGCGAGGGCACCGGATTCCGAACCCCAAAGTGCCAGACAAGACGCAATACGACGAGCCGGGCGAAATGACAGCCGTGGCGGCTGCGGTGATCGGACTGCTCGTGTTTGTGGCTGGCTGCGCTTTTGTGGGGCTCGCGCGGCTATGGCGACGCTCCTGGATTGTGCGGCACGGGTTGTGCGCCGGGGCCGGCGCGCGCCATTCGTCTGGTGTTCGGGGGTAGTGTCTAGCCTAGCGCCGCCGCAGGCCGGTGACATCGCTTCTCCGGTGTGCGGGGTGTGCGTTTGGTCGTGCTCGGTATGTGGTGCGTGGTGTTTGTGTGCTTGTGGTACGTGTTGCGTTTCAGTGTGTGTACTTGTGTTTGCGTGCGTGTGCATGTCTGATGTTGCGCAGGGGTGTTGTTGCGGTGCGCATATGGCCTGAATCGTGCTGAAGCATGGGTTGTGAGCGGATGGGGGTATTATTCGGCCTGTTTCGGACGCTTTTGATGCCCCTTTTGCTCATGACTTGCGGTTTTGACGGTTTTGGCGCGGTTGTGAGCGGATGGGGGTACGATTCTGGATGTTTCGGGCTGTTTTGATGTTGGGTGGCCTCCCCTTTTGCTCACGACTTGTGAGTTGGGCTGGTTTTGCTTGTCTGTGAGCGGATGGGGGTGTGATTCGGGCTGTTTTGGGTGCTTTTGATGCCCCTTTTCGCTCATGACTTGCGATTTTGCCGGTCCGCGCGCGGTCGTGTGCGTACGGGGGTGTGTGCAATGGGTCTTGCGTGGGTGTAGGCGCGCGGGTGTGCCGGTGTAGGCGTGGGTGTAGGCGTGCGGTCGTGGTTTTGGCTGGATATCTGGCTTATAGATGGCGGATTTGGCCGGGCGTCCGGTGGTATCTCGCTTATAGGTGGCGGGTCGGTTTGGGCAATAGGTCGTTAGGGGGTAGCATGCATACCCCCTAGATGTCTTGTTTCCGCAAGGGGCCGCCATCTATAAGCGAGATACCATCCGTCGATCCCGCGAATCCGCCATCTATAAGCGAGAAAGCGCGTGAACCGGGCGCTGCGGCGGCGAAATCGCAAAATTATGGAATCGGCTGATTACTGCGCGCGGCAGGTGGGTAGTATCGGGCGCGGAAGACGTGGAAGGAGCTGCCATGTGTGATGAAGGGGAAACTGCGGATCGGGCGGATGCCGTACGAACGGAATCGCAAAAGATGGAATCGCGAGCGGGGGAGACGGCGCTTGATGGGTCGGCGCGCAGCATCATCGTGCTGATTGTGGTCGGCATGCTGGTGGGCGTGCTGTCGGGCACGTTCGGCATCGGCGGCGGCACGGTGATCGTGCCCGCGCTCGTCTGGCTCGGCCTGTCGCAACGCAACGCGGCCGCCACGTCCACGCTGGCGATCGTGCCGACCTCCATTTCCGGCGTCATTTCGTACGCGACCGGCGGGCACGTCGACTGGCTCGCCGCAGCTCTGCTGTTCTGCGGCATGTTCATTGGCGGACAGATCGGCAGTTGGCTGCTGTCACGGCTGCCGGAACTGGTGCTGCGGTGGATTTTCGTGGCGTTTCTCGTGTTCGTGGTGATCAATCAGGTGAGTTTTGTGCCGTCGCGCGACCACCAGATCGTCATGACGGTGGTGACCGGCATTGGCTTGGCGTTGCTGGGTGTGGTCATCGGCACGCTGGCGGGGCTGCTGGGCATTGGGGGTGGTGCGCTTGCGGTGCCGTCGCTGTCGATGCTGTTTGGCGCGTCCGACCTGGTTGCGCGCGGCACTTCGCTGTTGGCAATGTTTCCGAATTCGATCACGACCAGCGCGGCGAACTTGAAGCGCAGGCTAGCGCATGTGAAAACCGCGCTGATTATTGGTGTGACGGCGGCTGTGACCGCGCCGCTCGGCACGTGGATTGCGGGGGAGGTTTCGCCACGAGTTGGGGCGATTATGTTCGCCTGCTATCTGTGCGTGCTGCTGGTGCGGTCCGTGTTCGTGGCCGTAAAGGCCACGCGCGCGGCGCGGGTTGCGCGGGGCTGAGTGGCGCGGGCATTTTTCCCAGTGGCTGGATGATTTAGTCGCGTGAGTGGTGCGTCAGAGGTGGTTTTTATCCAGTCACTGGGATTTTTGGCGTGTGAGTGGGGTCTGAGAGGTTGGATTTATCCAGCCAGTGGGGGATTTTGGCTTGTGGGGTGCGGTGGGGGTGTTGTTTGACGGAATATGGCGATTTTATTGGCCGTATTCCCCCTGTTCATGCGGTGGATATGTTGCGGTCATCATATGGCGATGAGTGTTCATCTGTCGTTCTTCTGTAGTGCGGTGTGCGTTGGCTTGCGGCGCATAGCGTGGGCGGTGGCATCGAAAGATCCAAGCAAATGCAGTTGCGGAAAGGTTCCGCATAGCTGGAAGGTATAGCCGAAAACGGGACTCCGAAATCGGGAAACCGAATCGGGAAACCGCCTCGATCGCAACGAATCGACGAAACCGGACGGCACAGACGAAACTGCATGGAAGAAAGAAGAAACATGAGCAAGCACAAGGCTCTCACGGGCGCAATCGCGGCCCTCGCCTCCGTCGCA
>ERZ809224.1677-NODE-1677-length-15520-cov-19.315551_pt1 | contig 15520 bp, 9 predicted proteins | sample MGYA00520513_ERZ809224 | MGnify/ENA primary metagenome ERZ809224 (study PRJEB31576, sample SAMEA3212658) | Homo sapiens | biome: human-gut; feature: human gut; material: fecal | place: Sweden | collected 2012 ...
CGTGCCATCAAGTGCCCATAAGGGAGAGAGCGGAGCATACACGACTCATATTTACTTGTATGATAAAGCAGGAAAATTAGCACCATTAAAGGGTGTCAATGTAACAGTGCCATCAGCAGTAGTGACACCGCCGATACCGTCATCAAGCTTTTCAATCGGTGATGTTTCTGTTACAGAGCTTAGCGCATCAGGCTACCGAGTTACGGCAAAAATAAATGCACCGTCAGGAGTAAGCAAAGTATTGATGCCAACATGGACAAACGCAAATGGACAGGATGATCTAGTGTGGCATCAGGCAAGTGCAAGCGGCGATACAGCTACATTTTATGTGTCATCAAGTGCCCATAAGGGAGAGAGTGGAGCATACACGACTCATATTTACCTATATGATAAAGCAGGAAAATTAGCACCATTAAAGGGGGTCAATGTAACTGTTCCATCAGGTGCAAATCCTGGAGGCAGTTCAGGAAATAATAATGGCAGCGGTACAGGTGTGCTGTCGATGGCGATTCCGTATGTAACAGAATTATCATCAAATGGTTTCCGTGTTACGATTCAATTTAATGCACCTGCAGGCTATAAAAAGGTTTCAACTGCAGTGTGGACAGCAGCAAATGGACAGGATGATCTGGTATGGCATAACATGACCGTATCTGGAAACACAGCGACATGCTATGTTCCAGTAAGTGAGCATAAAAACGAGCACGGTTCATACATTGTGAATGCGTATGTATTTGAGACTGATACAAAATATGTACTTCAGGGAATGACCGTTCCAGTGCCGTAAACAAAGAAAATGGAGGAACAAATGGCAAAGAAAAGACGCAGCTGGGAAGACTATCAGAAAAAGAAAATAAAAAGAGGCCAATCAGGTGTGCCTATTGTCATACTTTTGGTGCTGCTTGTAATTGCATGTGCAGGTCTTGGTGTAGTGGCATGGGTATGCCTGCGCCCAGTGACGCTTCCACATGTGCAGCCAGATCAGGCATCATCGACGAAAGCACCTGTGGAATACGAAACATGGAAGGCAACAGAGGCGGCTGCGGATGGTGCTCTTGTACAAAGCAGTGATCCAGTCGTACAGGCTGCTAATTTAAAGGCAATGCAGTACGATTATGACGGTGCAATTGCACAGATTCAGTCAATACCTGGCTATGCAGATAATGAAACATATGTTAGCTGCATTCAAAGCTATGAGAGTTTGAAATCACAGGCTGTACAGTGGACAGATTATGATAAGATTACACATATCTTTTTCCATAGTCTTATTGTTGACAGTGAGCTTGCATTTGAAAGCTATAAGAGCAGTGATTATGATCAGGTAATGACAACCATCGAAGAATTTAAAGATATAATGCAGTCTATGTATGACAAGGGTTATGTTTTGATAAGCCTTCATAAGATTGCAAAGATGGAAACGCAGCCAGACGGCACCATGCAGATGGTGCAGCAGCCAATTTATCTTCCGAGAGGAAAAAAGCCATTTGTACTTTCCGAAGACGATGTATGCTATTATGAGTATATGACAGGAACTGGATTTGCGACAAAGCTCTGTCTTGATGAAAACGGTAAGGTTGTAAATGAGTATGTTGAGCGTGATGGAAGCGTATCATATGGTTCTTATGACGTTTTGACTGTTTTAGAGGATTTTATTGAAACACATCCTGACTTTTCTTATCAGGGTTCAAAGGGTATTCTGGCATTTACGGGATATGATGGTATTTTAGGCTATCGCACAAGTGATTTCTGGTACAATGAAAATTGTGACTATTACGTTTCTACACCTGCAAACGATAAAGAAAAGCGCGAAGATCATACGTCACCAAATGAAAATATTGAGCAGGACAAGCAGACAGCACGAGAAGTTGCACAGGCAATTCGCGATCTGGGCTGGGAGCTTGCCAGCCACAGCTGGGGTCATCTGAATATGACAAGTACAAGCTATGAACATCTTGTATGGGACACAGATATGTGGGAGCGCGAAGTAGAATCTATAATCGGAGATACAGATATTATTTTATATCCGTTAGGAGCAGATGTAGGAGACTGGAGACCATCACAGTATACATTTGAAAATGAAAAATTCAAAAAGCTCTGGGATGTAGGCTTTAGATATTTCTGCAACGTAGACAGTACTCAGTACTGGCTACAGTATGGCTCAAATTACATGCGTCAGGGCCGTCGCAACATGGATGGTCAGATGATGTTTAAGCAGATGGTTTATCCAGAGAAGGTACTCACAAGTGATCTGTTTGACGTATATGATGTCTTTGACAGACGCAGACCGCTTCCTGTAAATGGAATAACAGTGCCAGAAGATTTTGATCTGCAGGCACTTGCCGATTCGCTTGGAATGAGTGACCGTATAATAAATTGAACTAACATGAGCGCCATCGGGGACAGGGACGCCGCGGCAATTGCTTTTTTAATGCCACCGTCCCTGTCCCCAGTGGCAGAAGGAGGAAAAAACATGTATATCATAGCAGGTCTGGGCAACCCAACCGCACAGTATAGAGGAACAAGACATAACGTTGGCTTTGAGGTTATTGATTACCTTGCTGACAAATACAATATTGATGTAACAACAAAAAAATTTAAGGGCTTAATTGGAACAGGTGCGATTGAGGGACAAAAGGTTGTTCTAGTAAAGCCTCAGACCTTCATGAATTTAAGCGGAGAGTGTATTCAGGAGGTCATGAATTACTACAAAACAGATATCTCTGATTTAATTGTAGTATATGATGATATTAACCTAGAGCCAGGACAGCTTCGCGTGCGTGGTAAAGGAAGTGCAGGCGGTCATAATGGTATGAAAAATATCATTCTGCATTGCAATTCACAGGATTTTCCAAGAGTGCGTGTCGGAATCGGAGCAAAGCCGCCAAAGATGGATTTAGCAGATTTTGTACTTAGTCATTTCCAGGGCGAAGAAAAAAAGGCAATGGAAGATGGCTACAAAGAAGCAGCAGATGCAGTATGCTCCTTAATGAACAACGGACTAGAGGCAACCATGAATCATTATAACCAGAAGAAAACAAAATAATGATAAGGAGGGTCAATTGTGGGTATTTTTGCAAATCCGCTGACGGACCTGCTGGAATATGAAGACTTTTCAAGAGATTTTTTGAAGGGAACAGATCCAGTGGGCATGACAGGCTGTATTGACTCCGAGAAGGTGCATTTTATGAGCACCTTTCTTGGAGAGAAAAAAGTGCAGCTTGTTGTGACGTACAATGAACAGCAGGCAAGGGAAATTGAGGAAGATTATAAATTATTTTGCAGTCAGGTCTATGTGATTCCACCGCGTGACCTGATCTTTTTTAGCGCAGATCTGCAGGGAAATGCCATCATTGCAGAGCGAATGAAGGCATTTGCAGCACTTTATCAAAACGAGGCGAAGGTTATCATCACGACAATGGATGCGCTCATGAGCGCGGCAGTGCCGTTTGAACAGCTGATGAGTCATGTGATAAAGCTAAAAGAAGGTGATGAGCTTGATCTTGAAAAGCTAAAGCATGACCTGACTGTGATGGGATATGAGCGTGTAGGACGTGTGGAGGAGCCAGGACAGTTTACTGTTCACGGAGGTATTGCTGATGTATATCCATTGACAATGGAGGTTCCGGTTAGAATCGAGCTTTGGGGAGATGAAATAGATACGATTCGCTGCTTTGAACCGCAGAGCCAGCGCTCAATGGATCAGATCGAGTGCGTATCTGTTTTTCCAGCGGCAGAGGTGATCGCAGATGATACGGCAAGACGGCGTGCTGTGGGAATGATTCAAAATGAGCTTGAGAGTCAGTTAGCTGTCTTTAAAAAAGCAAAGGAGCCAGACAAGGCGAAGCGTCTTCGTGAGGAGACAAACCGCATATTAGAGGCACTTGGCGAAGATGTTGTATTAGAGGCACCAGACAGCTATATAAGCTATTTTTATCCGCGCACTGTTCAACTTTCTGAATATTTTGATGAGAAGAACACGTTAGTTTTCCTTGATGAGCCGATGCGTCTTAAAGAGCGCGGTGATGGTGTGCAGGCTGAGTTTGAGGAAAGCATGAAAAATCGTCTGGAGCAGGGCTTTCTTTTGCCAGGTCAGACAGCGCTTTTAACACCGGCAAAACATGTGCTTGCTGCTTTTGAGCGCGGTCAGGTTGCAGCACTGTCTTCACTTGACAGCCGCCTGGCTGACTTTACGGTGGTAAACAGCTACGCAGTAAATGTTCAAAACATGAATACATACCGTGAAGGTTTTGAACTTTTGATCAAGGATTTGACACACTGGAAGAAGGAAAAGTACCGAATTGTCCTTTTGTGTCCGTCAAGAACTCGCGCAAACCGCATTGTCAATCAGCTTATAGAGTATGATCTTTTGGCATATTACAGCGAGGACGAGGATAAAAAGATAAATCCAGGTGAGATCATGGTTACTTACGGAAACCTTCACCGTGGCTTTTTATATCCGATGCTAAAATTTGCTGTTATCACAGAGAGCGATATCTTTGGTGTTAAGAAAAAGAAAAAAGAAAAAAAGAGCCACTATCAGGGTCAGCGAATAAGTGATTTTGCGCAGCTAAAGCCTGGTGATTATGTGGTGCATGAAAATTATGGACTGGGAATTTATCGCGGAACAGAGCGACAGATTGTGGATAAGGTAACAAAAGATTATATTAAGATAGAATATGGTGATGGCGGAAAGCTGTATTTTCCTGTCACACAGCTTCATATGATACAAAAGTATGCTGATTCAGAGTCTAAGCAGCCAAAGCTTAACAAATTGAACGGCCAGGAGTGGACAAAAACAAAAAGCCGTGTTCAAAAAGCAGTCAACAACATTGCAAAGGAGCTTGTGGAGCTGTATGCAGTGCGCCAGAGTGGTCACGGTTATCAGTATGGAACAGACACTGTATGGCAGAAAGAATTTGAAGAGCTTGTACCATTTGATGAGACGGCAGACCAGCTTGCAGCAATTGATGCGACAAAAGCTGATATGGAAAGCACGAAAATCATGGACCGCTTAGTGTGCGGTGATGTAGGCTACGGAAAAACAGAGATTGCCATCAGAGCTGCCTTTAAGGCTGTGCAGGACAGTAAGCAGGTCGTATTTCTTGTGCCGACAACTATTCTTGCTCAACAGCATTACAATACATTTGTTGAGCGAATGAAGGACTATCCAATTCGAATTGAACTTTTATCACGCTTTCGCACGTCAGCGCAGATCAAGGCATCACTTGAGCGCTTAAAAAAGGGTCTTGCCGATATTGTAATAGGAACGCATCGTGTGCTGTCAAAGGATGTTGTATTTAAAGATCTAGGCCTTTTGATTATTGATGAGGAACAGCGCTTTGGTGTCACACACAAGGAAAAGATTAAGCAACTTAAAAAAGACGTTGACGTGCTGACACTAACGGCAACACCGATTCCGAGAACACTTCATATGAGTATGATAGGCGTGCGCGATATGAGTGTGTTGGAGGAAGCACCGTATGAGAGAAGACCGATTCAGACATATGTAATGGAAATGAATTGGGAAATGGTTCGCGAAGCAATAAACAGAGAGCTTGCCAGAGACGGACAGGTTTATTATGTGTATAATCGTGTCAAGGATATTGATCAGATTACGGCACAGATAGCAAAGCTTGTGCCAGATGCAAATGTTGCCTTTGCGCATGGTCAAATGTCAGAGCGACAGCTAGAGCAGATCATGATGGACTTTGTTAACGGTGATATAGACGTGCTTGTTTCCACAACTATTATAGAGACAGGCTTAAACATTCCAAACGTAAATACTATTATCATCCACGATTCCGACCGCTACGGACTTGCACAGCTGTATCAATTAAGAGGACGTGTAGGCCGTTCAAACCGCACTGCCTATGCTTTTATCATGTATCAGCGAAACAAGATTTTAAAAGAAGAGGCTGAAAAGCGTCTCCAGGCAATTCGTGAGTATACTGATCTTGGTTCAGGTATTAAGATAGCCATGCGTGATCTGGAAATTCGAGGCGCTGGAAATTTGCTTGGCAGTGAGCAGCACGGTCATATGGAAGCAGTTGGCTATGATCTGTACTGCAAGATGTTAAATATGGCTGTCAAAAAAGAAAAGGGTGAGCTTGAGATGGAGGAAACCTTTGAAACAACGGTGGACATTCCAATCAGCGCTTACATTCCAGACAGCTATATACGAAACGAAGAAGACAGGATGGAAATTTACAAGCGTATTGCAGCAGTCGAGACAGAGGAAGAGTCAATGGATATGATCGACGAGCTTATCGACCGTTTTGGAAGTGTTCCAAAACCAGTCACCAACTTGCTTGAGGTGTCAATCCTTCGTGCGGATGCGCATTCTCTCTATATTAAAGAAATCAAGTCCTCGTCAACAGAGATTCGCCTGTTCATGCATCCAAGAGCAAAATTTGACACGATGCGTGTGCCGGATCTTATACAGTCTTACCGAGGTGCACTTCGTCTGCTTGACAAAGACAATCCTTATTTCTTATTGAGGGCAGGAGATGGCGCAGTCAAAGAAAAAACGCTGACATTGAAAACATTGAAAAAACTGTTAAGCGATATAAAAACGTTGATTGTTTCATAAAATCATGCTAAAATGAAAAGCAAAGTTCACGAGGCGCCCGATAAAGAAGATGCACTTCGGAGCGTTGATAGAGAATATAGAAATAGAGTGAGGTAAATTTATGAACCGAATTATGAAGTATGCAGCAGCAGCCCTCGTAGCAGCTACTGCCGTTAGTACATTAGGCGGATGCGAACAGTTAGAGAAAAAGGCACCAGAGGATACAGTTGCTGTTTCATTTGGCGATACAAATATCATGCTGGATGAGGTTACTTATATGATACGTTCCATGGAGTATACCTATGAATCCTATTTTGGATCAAACATCTGCGGCAACGATATGGGCGATGGTTCAGGCATGACAGTCGGTGATTACATCAAGCAGATGTCTCTGTCACAGCTTCGCCAGACACTTGTATTAAATGAGTATGCAAAGAAAAATGGCATTGAGTTAAGTGATGATCAAAAAGCAAAGGTAGATGAGGCAATTGAAAAGCTTCAGACAGAATCAGAGGATTATCTGGAAGCAGTCGGCGCAACAGATGAGCTGATTGAAAAGACATATACAGAGAATGCAATTGCAAATCTTGTTTATATGGATCTTGTTGCTGATGTTGATACAACAGTTGGTGATGATGAGTTCCTTCGCAAAAAGATCGCATATGTAAAGCTGACGCCAAGTGAACTGACAGAGACGACAGCAGCCGATGGGGCAACTACAGAAGTGTCAAGTGATGAAGACAGCAGCGAAGAGGCATCTTCTATAGAGAATACAGAAGCAGAATCAGAAAGTGCATCCAAGGATGTAACGACTTCCACAGAAGAAGCAAGCAGTGAAAAAGCATCAACTGAGGCAGTATCAACTGAGGAAGCATCAAGCGAGAATGTTTCGGAACTTTCCTCTGAGGCATCCACTGAAGATTCAACTGAGGTAGAAACACTTTCAGAAGAAGAGCAGGAACGTCAGGATGCGATGAACGATGCAGCAGACAAGATCCTTAAGGAATTTGAGGAAGGAAATGATGCAGCAGACTTTATCAGTGATTATCAAAATGACAGTCACTTTACTGCAACAAATTCTGAGATTTCCATTAGTGAGGATGGAACTGCTGTATATAATGCAGCTGCATGGGCACTGGCAACAGACGAATGCACTGTATATAGAAGCGATGACGGCAGCATCTACATCATCCGCTGTCTTGATGATAACGATGAGGAAGCACGTCAGAGTGCCATCGATTCAGAGATCGAAAGCAGAAAGACAGCATTGTTCTCAGAGAAATATGCCGAGATTCAGGACGATTCTTCCAAGTTTAAGGTAGATGAGGATGTGATTGACACAATCCGCTTTACAACTCCGGTTTACGTAGCACCAAGCGAGGAAGAAACATCAGAAAGTGAAACTGGCGAGGAAGAATCAACAAAAGAAGAAAAATCAAGTGAGTCTGATGAGTCAGAGGAAGCGGTAAGTGAAGCTTCTTCAGAGGAAGCGAGTAAATAATTAAGAGCCACCTAATATCGGGAAAGGCACAGTAAAGTGTCATTTTCCCGATTGCAGGTGGCTTTTTTGGCGAAAAACGCGCTCTCTTTCTTAATCGTTATCCCGATTTCACTTGACATCTCGTAATAATTTTGTTATAATGCCCCTCGAAGTGTAATAATTTTGTAATATTTAGTAATAGTTCACTCGTGAATTGTTACTGTGAAACTAGCGAGGGAGTGCAAGCTTACTCGCTCGCAGATAAGAATGTAAAGAGGTTTTATTATAAAGAAAGGCTTGGTATATATGAAGATCAAAGGAAACAGATTTGTTACGTCAATCTTAGCAGCGTCTATGCTGTCTGGTACATTTTTTGTTCCGGCATCCGCAGGTGAGCTTGAGGGTGAGAGCGCAATCGCAGGCATGGCTGTTACATTGAATAACTACTACGCAGGAGAGGAAACTCCGGATGAGGCAATCTTAGATTATCTTGTTCCTAAGGCTCAGGCAACATCTGAGGCTGAGAGTGAGACAGAAACCGAAGAGCCAAAAACCGAAGAGCCAAAAACCGTTATGGCCGCTACTGTTGCTGTCACTTCAGATGCTTCTAATGTAGGACTGGTAAGCGCAGCAGGTTACTTAAACGTGCGTGAACAGCCATCCACAGGCAGTGTAACAGTCGGAAGACTTTTCAGTAACTGCCAGGTTAACATCAAAAGTTCCGTAAACAATAGCGAAGGCAGCTGGTATCGTATCACTTGCGGCGATGTAGAAGGTTATGTAAGCGCAGCCTACGTATTAGTTGGCACAGCAGCCAAGACTGCTGAGGACAATATCCAGAACCGCTATGCAGTTGTTACAGCAGATCAGTTAAATGTTCGCGACAGTGCATCTGACAGCGCAAATGTTGTTGGAACTGTATACAAGGATGAAGAGTACGCAATCATCGAGGATCAGGGTGATTTCGTAAAGATACATATTGCAAATGATGAGGTTGGATATGTTTCAAAGTCCGGTATCACCATTAAGACTCAGTTCGCTCAGGCTCAGAAGGTAGACAATGAATTTGTATCTCAGGAGCTGGAGAACTTCATGATCGATATCAACTACTCCAGAAACGTATACGAGCAGGCAATGGCAGAGGGAACAGGCGAAGGCTACTATCGTGCATATGCAGCTATCGTTTACGCAGCAGAGCTTCTTGGTTACTACAGCGAATTTGCAGCAGATTCTGGATTAGAAGATCTGGCAGCAACCTCAAAGCAGGAGCAGGAAAGCGCACTTGCACTTGCAGATGCAGCATATAAGTTAGCATCAGATTCCGGCTACTTTACTCAGGTTGCAGAATCAGTAGCATCAAGCGAGGCAGCAGCAGAATCCTCCGCAGCAGCAGAGTCTGTACAGGAAACTCAGACACAGCCATCAACAGATGCATCTTCTGAGGGAAATACAACAAGTAATACAGCTGAGACAACAGCACCAAGCAGCTCAGCATCTGATGAAACCATAAGTGTAGAAGTTCCGACTGCAGCATCTGTAACTGGCATTGAGGCTTGCTATCAGGGTGGTACAAAGTATGTGGGTGATGTTGTCTACACCGCAGAATTGTTTGTAAGAGTAAGCTACAGCGATGGAACTGTAAAGGATATTTACGACGGATGGTATTCACCACAGGTAGGTATGACCTTAAAGCAGGAGGGCTACAATGTTGTAACCATGTATTATGGTGATTTTAGCTCCAACCTTGAAGTATATGCAAACCCGGCACCGACTCAGGCAACCCAGCCGGCAGCACCAGAGACACAGCCGGCAGCACCAGAGACACAGCCAGCGGCACCAGAGACTCAGCCGGCAGCACCGGCACCAGCACCAGAGACTCAGCCGGCAGCTCCAGCACCAGCACCAGAGACACAGCCAGCAGCTCCAGCACCAGCCCCGGAGACTCAGCCAGCGGCACCGGAGACTCAGCCGGCAGCACCGGCACCAGCACCAGCTCCAAGCGGTAATGGACAGTCTATCGTAGACTATGCAATGCAGTGGGTAGGACAGTGTAATTATGTATGGGGCGGTACAAACCTGACACCAGGAGGCGGTGTTGACTGTTCTGGATTTACCATGAACGTATACGCAGCATTCGGTATCAGCCTTCCGCACTACTCCGGCGAACAGATCAACTATGGACAGGCTGTATCATACGAGCAGCTGCAGCCAGGTGATCTTATCTGCTTCTCAGGCCATGTAGGAATCTATATCGGCGGCGGCATGATGGTTCATGCAGCAAGTGCAGAGAGAGGTATCGTAGTAGATAATGTATTCTATAACAAGCAGCCGATCGGATATCGTCGTCTTGTATAAATAGTTAAAATTCAAGGCCGTCTGTCAGAGTTGACAGGCGGTCTTATTTTCGTGTATTATAACCGTAAGAAACGAAGACATTAACAGTTAACGTTAACTGGGAAAGAAGGTAATATTGCATGAGACGTGATAAAGTCAATTACTATCTGGATCTGGCAGAGATCGTATCCCAACGAGGAACCTGCCTTAGACGCCGCTACGGTGCTGTTATCGTAAAAAATGATGAGGTGGTATCTACTGGCTATGTCGGTTCCCCGCGAGGACGCAAAAACTGTACTGATTTAGGGTTTTGTATCCGACAGAAACTTCAGATTCCAAGGGGTGAGCGCTATGAATTGTGCAGAAGCGTTCACGCTGAGGCAAATGCCATAATCAGTGCATCAAGAGATCAGATGATCGGAAGCTCTTTATATTTGACAGGAGTAGAAGCAGATACAGGTGAATATGTAAAAAATTCCAACAGCTGCTCCATGTGTAAGCGAATGATCATAAATGCAGGAATTGAGACTGTATATGTGCGTGATGATAAAGATAATTACCGAGTCGTAAAGGTAGCAGACTGGATTGAAAAGGATGAATCACTAGAGGGCACATTCGGGTACTAAGCAAAACATGAAATTTGGCTAATTTCATCTTGATTTTCGACAGGCGGTCATATATAATTAGGGGTGGTGTCCATGCGGCAGATTTGTTCGTGTGCGTTTGGCAGAAAAGAATGCAAGAAGCGTAAAGGCACCATGAAACCTAGGCTGGCGAAGCAAATGGTAAAAGGGCTTCGTCTGTGTGAGAATGTCACAACAACAGGAAGGAAAAGACAAATGATACATCAGCAATACGAAGTAGATGACCATCTTCATGAAGAGTGCGGCGTGTTCGGCATTTACGACATGGATGGCAATGACGTAGCGTCGACTATTTATTATGGTCTTTTTGCTCTGCAGCACAGAGGTCAGGAGAGTTGCGGTATCGCGGTAAGCGACACTAGCGGTCCCAAAGGACTAGTACTGAGTCATAAAGGAATGGGTCTGTGCAACGAGGTGTTTACCCCGGAAGACTTAGAGTCAATGAAAGGAAACATCGGTGTAGGCCACACCAGATACTCGACGGCAGGTAGTTCTACGAGAGAGAATGCACAGCCGCTTGTATTAAACTACATCAAAGGAACACTAGGCCTGGCACATAATGGCAACCTGATCAATACGCCGCAGCTGCGCCAGGAGCTTGCAAGAACAGGTGCAATCTTTCAGACGACAATCGATTCTGAGATTATCGCGTACATGATTGCAAGAGCCAGAGTTGAACAGCCGACCGTACAGGCAGCTGTCGCAGAGGCGATGAAAAAAATCAAGGGAGCGTATTCACTTGTTGTCATGAGTCCGAGAAAGCTCATTGGAGCAAGAGATCCATATGGCTTTAGACCGCTGTGTATCGGAAAGCGTGGCAATGCCTATATACTGGCATCAGAAAGCTGTGCACTTGACACTATCGGTGCTGAATTTGTCCGTGACGTAGAGCCGGGCGAGATCGTCACCATCACACAAAAAGGAATTGAATCAAACCGAAGCATGTGTATCCCAAAGGAGCAGCATGCAAGATGTATTTTTGAATATATTTATTTTGCCAGACCAGATGCCTATATTGATGGCGTAAGTGTATATGAGAGCCGTCTGATTGCAGGACGTTCTCTTGCAAAGCATCACCCAGTTAATGCTGATCTTGTTGTCGGTGTTCCGGAGTCTGGTAATGTCGCAGCTATGGGTTATGCGATGGAGAGCGGCATTCCGTATGGCATGGCATTTGTAAAGAACAGCTATGTCGGCAGAACCTTTATCAAGCCAAAGCAAAGCAGCCGCGAGTCAAGTGTTCGCATTAAGCTGAACGTACTTACAGAGGCTGTAAAGGGAAAGCGTGTCATCATGATTGATGACTCAATCGTGCGTGGAACCACAAGTGACCGTATTGTAGGTATGCTTCGTGAGGCAGGTGCAAAGGAAGTTCATGTAAGAATCTCCTCACCGCCGTTCTTGCATCCGTGTTACTTTGGAACTGATATTCCATCTGAGGATCAGCTGATTGCACACAACAGAAGTGTAGATGAAATCTGTAAGATTATCGGAGCTGATTCCCTCGCATACTTAGACGAGGAATGTCTGTATGAAATGTCAAAGGGACTTGGCATTTGTACTGGATGTTTCAATGGCAAATATCCGCTGGATCCGCCGACAGAGGACATCCGCGGCGACTATCAAAAGTAAAAAGATATAGAAGAAAGGTTGGTTTACTATGGCAACAGATCGTTATACAAGCCCACTTTCCGAGCGCTATGCCAGCAAGGAAATGCAATATATTTTTTCACAGGATAAGAAGTTTACCACATGGAGAAAGCTGTGGATCGCACTTGCAGAGAGCGAGAAGGAGTTGGGATTAAATATTACAGACGAGCAGATCGCTGAGCTTAAAGAGCATCAGAATGATATCAATTATGATGTTGCAAAGGCGAGAGAGAAGGAAGTTCGTCACGATGTTATGTCTCACGTTTATGCATATGGTGTACAATGTCCAAAGGCAAAGGGTATCATCCATCTGGGTGCAACCAGTTGCTATGTAGGTGACAACACTGATATGATCATCATGCGTGAGGGACTGCAGCTTGTAAAGAAGAAGTTAGTCAATGTCATTGCTGAGCTGGCAAAGTTTGCAGACCGCTACAAGGCGCTGCCGACACTGGCATTCACTCATTTCCAGCCGGCACAGCCAACCACAGTCGGAAAGCGTGCAACGCTTTGGATGATGGAGCTTGTGCAGGATTATGAGGATATCTGCTATGTAATCGATTCCTTAAAGCTTCTTGGCTCTAAGGGAACAACAGGTACACAGGCATCCTTCATGGAGCTGTTTGACGGTGATCATGCAAAAATCAGAAAACTGGATCAGATGATCGCAGATAAGATGGGCTTTGCTGGTGTATATCCTGTTTCTGGACAGACCTACTCCCGTAAGGTAGACAGCCGTGTATTAAATGTGCTGGCTGGTATTGCAATGAGTGCACATAAGTTTACAAACGATGTGCGTCTTCTGCAGCACTTAAAGGAGGTTGAGGAACCATTTGAGAAGCATCAGATCGGTTCTTCTGCAATGGCATATAAGAGAAATCCAATGAGAAGTGAGCGTATTGCTTCTTTGGCAGACTATGTGATCTCAGATGCTATGAATCCGATGCTTGTCGCTTCAACTCAGTGGTTTGAGCGTACACTTGACGATTCTGCAAACAAGAGAATCAGTATTCCAGAGGGCTTTTTGGCAGTTGACGGTATTCTTGATCTTTATCTGAATATCGTAGACGGAATGGTTGTTTATGAGAAGGTAATTCACAAGCATCTGATGGCAGAGCTTCCATTTATGGCAACAGAGAATATCATGATGGATGCAGTAAAGGAAGGTGGAGACCGTCAGGAGCTGCATGAGAAGATCCGCCAGCTGTCCATGGAGGCTGGACGTAATGTCAAGGTAAACGGTCTTGACAACAACCTGCTTGATTTGATTGCAGCAGATGATACATTCCACCTGACAAAAGAGCAGCTGCAGCAGTGCATGAATCCAGAGCGTTACACAGGACGTTCTAAGGAGCAGGTAGAGGATTTCCTCGCAGAAGTAATAAATCCAATCCTTGCTAAGAACAAGGAAGACCTTGGTATGACAGCAGAGATTAACGTATAAGAAAGGTAAGGTAACTGATATGGCAAGAGCAATTGTAGGCGCCAATTGGGGCGACGAGGGTAAAGGTAAAATTACGGATATGTTAGCACAGGAGTCTGACATTGTAATCCGTTTCCAGGGCGGAAGCAACGCTGGACATACAATTATCAACAATTATGGAAGATTTGCAATGCACCTTCTTCCATCCGGCGTGTTCTCACAGCACACTGTAAATATCATTGGAAATGGTGTTGCACTGAACATTCCGTATTTTATAAAGGAGTTAAACAGCTTAACTGAGCAGGGCGTTCCGAAGCCAAACATTATGGTTTCTGATCGTGCACAGATCCTGATGCCATATCATGTAGCACTGGATACCTACGAGGAAGAGCGTCTGGCAGGAAAGTCCTTTGGTTCAACACGTTCCGGTATCGCTCCGTTCTACTCTGATAAGTATGCAAAGATTGGCTTCCAGGTAAGCGAGCTGTTCGGAGATATGGACGAGTTAAAGGAAAAGTGCGAGCGCATCTGCACCTTAAAGAATGTTATGCTTGTTCATCTGTACCACAAGGATCCATTAAATGCAGATGAGATTTTCAATACACTTATGGAATACAAGGAGATGATCGCTCCTTACGTAGCAGATACAGGACTTTACCTGCATCAGGCAATCAAGGAAGGAAAGAAGATTCTGTTAGAGGGACAGCTTGGTACCTTAAAGGATCCAGATCATGGTATCTACCCGATGGTAACTTCTTCCTCTCCATTAGCAGCATACGGTGCAATCGGCGCAGGTATCCCGCCATATGAGATCAATGAGATCACAACAGTTGCAAAGGCATATTCTAGTGCAGTAGGCGCAGGTGCATTTGTCAGCGAGATCTTCGGTGAGGAGGCTGATGAGCTTCGTAAGCGCGGTGGTGATAAGGGTGAGTTTGGTGCTACCACAGGCCGTCCGAGACGTGTGGGATGGTTTGATGCAGTTGCAACAAGATATGGCTGCCGTGTGCAGGGAGCAACAAGCGTTGCACTTACAGTACTTGACCCGTTAGGCTACTTAAAGGAGATTCCGATGTGCGTAGGCTATGAGATCGACGGCGTTGTAACAAAGGATTTCCCAACCACTCAGAAGCTTGAGAAGGCAAAGCCGGTATACAAGGTACTGCCAGGCTGGAACTGCGATATCCGCGGAATCCGCAATTACGAGGATCTGCCAGAGGCTTGCCGCAACTATATCGACACCATCGAGCAGGAGATTCAGGTTCCGATCACACTCGTATCAAACGGACCGGGAAGAGAAGAGATCATCCACAGAGAGTCAAAGTTAAAGTAATATTTACAAATAAAAAGAGCAGGCAGGGCATTGTGATATGTACCCAGTTTTCTGGACACCGGGTCAAAATTGAATAATTAAGCTTCCA
>ERZ809224.1679-NODE-1679-length-15509-cov-6.402808_pt1 | contig 15509 bp, 14 predicted proteins | sample MGYA00520513_ERZ809224 | MGnify/ENA primary metagenome ERZ809224 (study PRJEB31576, sample SAMEA3212658) | Homo sapiens | biome: human-gut; feature: human gut; material: fecal | place: Sweden | collected 2012 ...
AAATTTGGTCTCGAACGCCCGACACTTGAAGGTTAGTTTCTCCCGACCCGAATAGGACGATGTGATCGCCTACCATGTCCGCCAATCCTTCTGCCCTGGGGAGATCACCCCGGAGGAAGCCAACCAGCTCGGCGTGGAGTTTGCCAAGCGGTTTACCAAGGGCAAACACGCCTTTATCGTCTGCACTCACATTGACAAAGCCCATGTTCATAACCACATTATCTGGAGTTCCGTCAACCTGGACTGTGACAGAAAGTTCCGCAATTTTTGGGGCAGCACGAAAGCTGTCCGGCGTCTGAGTGATACACTCTGCATCGAGAATGGGCTGTCCGTTGTCGAGAACCCAAAGCTACATGGCAAAAGCTACGACCAGTGGTTGGGCGATCAGGCAAAGCCCTCCCACCGAGAATTGCTGCGTGTTGCCATTGACAATGCTCTGGCTCAAAAGCCCGCTGATCTGGACGAGCTGCTGAAGTTGCTCCGGGAATCCGGCTGTGAAGTGTCCAAGCGCGGGAAATCCTACCGTTTGAAGCTCCCCGGCTGGGGCAAAGTGTCCCGTTTGGACAGCCTGGGTAAAGGCTACGCCCTGGAGGACCTGCTAGCCGTCATTGCCGGTCAAAAGGAGCATACACCCCGCCGGAAGCCAGGTAGACAAAAGGTGAATCTGCTAATTGAAATCCAGGCAGAGCTTCAAGCTGGAAAGGGGCCTGGATATGAGCGGTGGCGGAAAGTCTTTAATTTGAAGCAGATGGCCAACACCTTGAATTATCTAATGGAAAATAATCTGCTGGATTATACAGTGCTGACTGAAAAGACTACAGCCGTGACGGCCTATCACAACGACTTGTCTGCCCGGCTCAAGGCGGAAGAAAAACGCTTAGCAGAAATTGCAATTCTACAAACTCATATTATCAACTATGCTAAGACCCGTGAAACCTATGTAGCCTACCGGAAGGCTGGATACTCCAAGAAATTCCGAGAAGAACACGAGGAAGAAATCCTGCTCCATCAGGCAGCAAAAAAAGCCTTTGATGATATGGGTGTCAGGAAGCTGCCCAAAGTCAAGGAATTGAAAGCCGAGGGTGCCAGGCTGTATGCGGAGAAGAAAAAGACCTATGCCGAGTACCGGCACTCCCGTGAGGAAATGCGAGAGTTGCTGGCGGCAAAGGCCAATGTGGAACGGCTCATAGGCATGGAGGAAGAAAGACAGGAAGATAAAGGCAAAGCCCATGAGCAGAACCGATAATCTGTCATAAGTTATGAAAACTTAGGGCAAGGCAGTTCCTTTTCACGGATGAGTGATCCGAACATAGCAAAGCACCAAGTGTATGGGCTGTATAGCCTCTGCATCATTGAGTCAGAATTTCGACTCGTATGTGCTAATGTGCATAGAATTGTTCATGACTGTGTGGTAAAATTCAAATACAAAATTCACGGAATTCACTTCGCAACTGACAGTTGACATATAGTTGGTCGACTGCAACCGGGATGTCAAGTACAATATAGATACAACAAAAGCACAGGGGGGTGTTGTTTATGGCCTTGGGTGAAAATATAAAAAAAGACGAGAGGAATTGAAACTATCACAGGAATATGTTGCGGAGCAGCTCGGTGTAAGCAGACAGGCTGTATCAAAATGGGAAACAGGTCAGTCCGAGCCTACAGCGAGTAATCTGATCCAACTGGCCGCTGTATTTGAAATGAATCTGTCTGAACTCGTTGCTCCGAATAAGAACCACAAGGAACAATCGTCTTTTGAAAAGGAGCCGACCTCAACAAAGCCCAACCTTATTCTTCGAGCCAACCTAATAAAAATTGCAATTATCTCACAAGCAGCATTTCTATTCGCCTGCACATCGGTAATTTACCAACTTCGAGATTCCGATTTGCCGAACAGAGATTTGTACCGGGGGGAACTTTTTGTTTCCCTCGTGTTGTTGGCACTTAGTTCCATTTGGATGGCAACAAATCACCGCTACGAAGCAGATAAAAACCAGCGTAGGAAAAATGCGAATATTGAGTTGGGATATTGTTGTGTCCAATTATTAGTAGGTTTATTGACAATATACTTCGGTATGGGTCTTGTAGGCGGTGTTATTATGATTGCAGTTGGTAATGTCTATATTCTGTATATCAATCCAAAGTTTATGTCCCGTAAGCTGACGAAGTGAAAAAAATAGGAAAACCTGCCATTGTCTTGTCGCAGATATATGGGTTAATTACATTGTTGAGAAAGTCAAAAAGAAATAATACTCCTGGAGGTGCGCATCTTGAATACTTTTTCAATTGATGTGGACAGCTTTGCCTGGATTGGCGGACCGGAAGATGATCCCGATGACCGTTGCCTACATGGTCATGTTACGGTACAGATTGGGGAAAAAGTGATGGAGTTTGACGGCACTGTCAGCGTCACTGCGCTTTACCTACTGAAGACCTTGACCGAAGATAAGGTCATGTCAGAAGCCGATATTCAGATGGTTCCATGCTGTGGTCACTTTTTGATCGCCAACAAGGATTTGTCTGAAGTCTCAATTTCAGGCTGTGGTAATGGTTTAGACTGGTCTGTTGTCCACGAAAATGACGGAGTGAAATTAATTCTCCCGTCTGGAGAATCAGAATGGGTATCCCAGCAAGACTATCAGGCCGAGGTGATCCGCTTTGCAGACAAAGTAGAGTCTTACTATAACGCCTGCCAGCCTAAGAATATCCCTAACGATGAATTTTCGAGGAATGGTTACATAGCTTTCTGGAATGAATGGAAACGGCGTTATGAGAAAGCACTTCAGCATGAAGAACTGCCATGAAAGAAAAGTTGGTATTCTGTCACTGGTAGCTGTTTCATTAAAATATGCTGATCAACAGTATGGCCCTTACTTTTTTCTTTGTCCGTAAGTAGCTCTTTACCTGTGCGGTTCAAAGGGAAAAAGAATATAATAAACCTAGCCCCCAAAAACAAGAATCGGGCAGCAAAATTGCTGCCCGATTCTTGTTTTTTACCAATAGGACCAACAGAATAAATTTTTCAAATTCTAAATTTACAGCAATTCTTAGCTTGATGAAAGCGTCCAACGGACGCGCAGCCGCAGAATGAAATTCTGCGTTCATGGGGGCTTGGGGGATACCCACAACAAGCAGCGCCGGAAGCAAAATGGCTATCCAGGGGCATTGCTTGCCAATCGCTTCTCGGAAAAAGCTTTTTGAATACAAAAAAGAGGGTGACCATCAGGCCATCCCCTTTTCCTTTGCCAACCGCCCATACACAGTCACTGCATCTTCAATATGCAACAGATCCTCATCATTATTACTGGGCGCTCCAGCAGTGACCAGTATATACTCTTCACCACCACACTCAGCCAGACTAGCAAGGCATTGTCCTGCTAGATCGGTATAGCCGGTTTTTCCGCCCAGCAGCGTCACTCCGGGAATAACCCGATCTCCAAGCATGGAAAACATCCTGCTATACAACTGGATACCACCCGGATGGGCATCAGTAGAAGTGGTAGTATAACTGCGCGTTGTGAATATTTCTCGGAAAGTTGGATTTTCCAGGGCAGTGTTTAGCAACATGGCAATATCCCGTACGGTAGAAACGTGTTCCGGTTCATGCAAGCCAGTGGGATTGGTAAAGTGGGTATGTTGCATACCGATTTCTGCTGCACGGTTATTCATCCGATCTGCAAAGGCTTCCACCCCACCATCCACAAGTTGGGCGATTGTCACACTACACTCTGCGCCGGAAGGCAACAGTGACCCATATAGGATATCCCTCACCGTTACTGTTTCGCCCGGTGTAAAGCCATCCATTGACGCATTTTCCGCCCACAGATCATTAAAAATATACGGGTCCAATGTCACCTCGGCGTTCAAATCCGGAATATTCTCCACTCCCAACAGTACCGTCATTATCTTGGTCATGGAGGCAGGATAAATTGAAGCATCCGCACTCTCTTCGCCGAGTTCTGTGCCATCTCTGCACATTAGAAACGCATAGGGACTGTTGATTCCGGTTACGTCTACCGTCAACGGTTCAGGCGTTTGCATGGGAGTGCTCAGCGACGTTGAGATTGAGTTTTCCTGACGAGTTATTTCTTGCGATGGCCACCATCCCAGTAGTGCCGCACCGCTCAGCATAATGCCCACAGCAAGTACCAAAGTAAGGACAAATAAAGTCAGCAAACGCCCTACCCCCTGCAGTGGATTGTTACGGCGTTTTCTAGTGTGTCGCCTTGCTCTGGTATTTCGTATATCCGCTGCGCAGTGGCGATTGCCCTGCCGCATGGTAGAAGCCCTCCTTTGTTTAGGAATATAGAATGTTCTTGTCTTTTTTGAAATGGAAAGAGCCAGACTCTACCATCTTTGCTTTAACACCCGCACGCTTAATCCTAAAGCTCCCAAGCAAGCGAGTAACCACAACGTAAACTTTATTGCCTGCCTTTTTGCGAAAACATCCCGTGTGGTGGGAACAAGTGCCAAGGTTTCATTAAGCCTTTCGTTTAAGGTATTCACAAGATCCGGCCAAAAGCTAAGATTGCTCCACTGAGCCGGTAACAGCCAGGAAGGTATTTGCTCCAATAAATAAGGAAGAAGTAGTGCGAACACAAACATGACAGTAAACCAAATGGTAATGCGGAGCCACGATGAGAAACGCAAACTTATCTTGAACCCTACTAACAAAAGCCATAGCGCAGAGAGCAAAAGAGGGATGGAACATAGTACCACAAAAAAACCGCCCCAGGTTTTTCCAGTGCAAATTTGATCGGGAGTACCCAAGCCCGCAGCGGTGACGTAAGCAACAGCCATTTCCCGCGAATCACCGTCCGGTGAGCCTGATAGCTCTGCATTTCTTAACGCATCAAATTCCTGCGCCGCTGCAAGAGCAATGTCTGTCTGGCCCTGGAAAACTCCCCGAATCTGTACATTACGGTCTCCAATTTGCAAAGTTTGACCAACTATGTCTGTACTGCCAAACAAATCCGAGGCGATAGATTCGCTTACAGCACAGCCATTCACATCGACAGCACCCGGTGCTGATCCTTGTATATAAACAGCAGGGAAAACAATTGCTACATCGCCGGAATAAAAAACCACCTGCGCATCGATACTGTGCAAATCTGTTTTCAACACTTCTTTTGTTTCATTCCAGAGAGTCATCGCATACTGTGTGCCATCCTCACCAGCTTGAAACCTATGGGCTGATTGAATTTGATCAGACGAAAATGCTTCATTGTATCGAAAGCTATACGGCGCATACGCTGTCTGTATTTGATCTGCTGCTCGATAAGCACCTGTAAGGCAAAATAGTGCCACAACCAATAAGACAGCAAGCCACATGATTTTGTATACTTTACGCATCTTCATTTTTCACCCGCACTTTGGAACCCGCCTCAAGGGAACGAGTGCTTTGCACAACGATGGAGTCTTCTGGCGATAGGGCCCCTTCGATGGAAGTTTGTGACTGCCCTACCTCCAAAACAGTGACTGGAATGCGAGTCAAAACATCTTGAGTGCCCAAAACCGTATTTTTTTCTTCAACAGCGAAAACAAAATTTCCTTGATTGTCTTGATGGATTGCTGTGTTAGGTAGGCAAAGATCATAATCTTGTTCACTGAGAACAATTTCTGCATCCGCAGGACCAACTTTCCAATCGGTAGCGGTTAATTGAATGGTGATGTCTACTGTATCATTCTCTGCATTTTCAGAAATCGCGGTAATTGCAGCGGTCTCAGTCTGGTCCCCCTGTTTTATAACAGCAGATAATCCGGTTTGACAATCACTGGCCTGAGCAGAAGGGAGTTCGCAAGTAAAAAGATATCCCTTTGATGTATCGTAAATAGTGCAGAGTGTTTGCGTACTTTCCGTTCCAACTTCGGCTTCAACTTTTGAAATAACACCTGAAAAGGGTGAGGAAATCACTCCTTGCTGATTCACAAGCTGTTCCAACTGTTCAATTTTCGCTTGCGTTTCCTTAATGTCAAGGGCAACATCTTCGGCGGAAGCCTGATTCACCTGCGCAGAAAGATTGTTTTGTCTTTGCATCTCCTGGTAGGAGGCTAAAGCACTGTTACGATCATACTCAGCCTGCTGTGCTGCCCAATGTGCATCATCGGCTGCTTGCTCAGCAGTGCTGATTGCTTCCGGGTCTGGATTTTCCGAGGCCCGTAATTTTTCTAATTCCTCATAGGCTTTCTGATCTGCTTCATAGGCACGAAGCAAGGCCTGCTGGGTCCTTGCAACGCTCGTATCATCCAGCACTGCGCTTGATAAAAGTTGGTTATACTCCGCCTTACTTTTCTGCAGAGAAGCCTTGGCGCGCTCCAGTTTTGTAGAAAGCTTATCCATGTCACAGGTTGCAAGCGTTTGCCCCTCTTCGACAGACTGCCCTTCTTTTACCAAAATGTTGTCGAGTACGATGCCCTCAGGCAAAGATACTGAAAGCGTACTGGATGCTGCGACAGAGCCAGACGCCTGAACGCTTTGACTAATTGTTCCAGCTTTTGCCTGCTGCGTAGCTACAACCGGCCGAATTGCACTGCTGGTTCCTCTGGCAATCAAAGTCAGAATCAACATGACAGCAAAAAATATCACAATTCTTTTTAATGCTTGACGTTCGTCTTGCTGTGCATCAGTATCGGATTCCGAAGTTGAGGTCTGGCGCAGAGCGGGAAGGCGATTCCGAAGTGAAAGGTGGAACAATTGTTTGCGCTCGGACAACTTGCCCTCATTGTAAATAGGATAATCCGTTTGTTTTGGACTTGATTTCAAATCCGGTTCACTCCTTTACTCCACTTGATTGGATTCCCAAAATCAAATATCTCTGCCCAAACAGAAAGATCAGAATTACGGGCAATAACATAAACACACTGGCTACCATAGCAATTCCGATATCATCCTGTGTAATATTGGCGAGGAACAGGGACATGGGCCAAAGGTTTTGGCTCTTCAAAAACACCAGCGGTTGTTCAATTGCATTCCAGGCTTCAATAAAAGATAAAAGCAATGCGGACAGGATGCCAGGAATTCCCAGTGGAAGGCCAATTCTTATATAAGTTGTAATGGCGCCAGCACCATCCAGTTCGGCTGCTTCCAGAACGGACGCAGGAATACCATCAAACCCCTTTTTCATAATAAAGACAGGAAAGGTGGAAACGGCACCAGGTAAGATGATGCTCCAAACCGTGTCCATGAGTCCCAACCGATCCAATACCAAATAATCCGGCACCATGAGAACTTGAAACGGAAGCAGCATCAGAATGGTATAAATAGTAAAAAGAAGATTTCGACCTCGAAAAGTAAAACGAGAAAATGCCCATGCAGCAGGACTGGCAAGCAGAAATTGCCCAATCAATTGCGGAAATGTGAGGATACAGGTATTCCAGAACATAACAAAAAATTCCGGTGTATCCAATAGGACTTCGATCAATGGTTGTAAGGTGGGCGATTCCGGGAGCAGCGACCAATGTACTGTGGAGGTTCCGTCAAAAATTCCACCAAGGCTCTGCGCTACTTCATCGGCGCTCATAAACGCACCAGAAAAGATCATCCAAAGTACCAAGCACACAGATGCGGCAAAGGGTACCAATACCAGATAAGGAAGGCGAAAGGCCTTTTTATGCTTTTTCACTCGGAACCCTCCCGCAACATTTTCAAAAAAGGCAGAATTACCAGAAGCAGCACAAGAGCAACAACAACAGCCGCTGCCGACAATCGGCCAAGATCCAAAGAAGAAAACCAGTTGTTAAACAAATGCTGCAAGAGATAAATACTGTCATCCGGGTAATTTCCTGCCACTAGGTAGGCTTCCCGATATACCTTAAATGTGTTCAAAATACTGAGAATCGCGATAAGTCCCATGGTAGACGGCAAATTTGGCAAGGTGATTTTCCAAAAGATTTGCCAGCCGTTTGCGCCGTCAACTTCTGCTGCTTCATACATACTGGCAGGAATCGCATCCAAACCGGCCAGCCAAAGAATCATATCGTATCCGATGTTCCGCCAAAGGTAAGTCCCTACAAGTACCCCGAAAGCCGCACTGCTATCAAGAAAAGAAATTTCCGGTACTCCCCAAAAAGCCAAAAGAGTGTTCAAAATACCGTTCTGTGTAAAAAGCGCTTTCCAGAGCAGAGAGATACTGGCAACCGGAATCGCCATAGGCAGCAGGCAGGCCGTTTGCAGTTTTTTCCCTTTGGGCAGGATTTTCCGTATCATCAGGGCGAAAAGTAAACTGATGGCAAGAAGCAGTGGAATACAAACCAGAATGAATTTGACTGTGTTTGCAACGGCCAAGAGAAAAGCATCGTTGGCAAAAATTGACTGATAATTTTTAAGTCCCAGGAATTGTGTGCCCAAAGGATTTGTGAAACTGCGTCGGATTGTCTCGCCAAATGGCAGGAAGAGGAAGATACCGATTCCGACCAGGGAAGGAAGCAAAAACATCCAAGCCTCGACTGCTTTTTTCCGTTTTCGATGGGACCGCTTTTTCTTGAAAGGATGCTTCTCAGAAAAGCCGGAAAAGTGGGTACGCTCAGATTTCATAGCGGTAGACAGCCTGTGCATCGGAGTTCATATCCGAAGTAACGGCAAATACATAATGATCTGAAACAAGCAGTGCGGTACAGCGCATATCGGCCTGGAGATACGGGGCGAGCGAATCGGTCAAGATATGGGTGCTGGCATTGGTTGCAGTATCATAGGCCGCAACCCCCTGGTCATCTACGTAATAGAAAATCCCGCTTTTACAGAAAGAATCGCCTGAAATATTGCCGAGAGCACCGTAGGTTTCAATTTGACCTTCCGCGTTCAAAGAGCAAAGTTCATTGCTTGCATAGTCGAGATAGTACAGTTTTGTGCCGTCCGAGGTATAGCAACCTGCCTCCTGCGTAGAGATTCCGTTCCCCCACTGGGCAACCAGGGAGCCGTCATACCGCAAGACCATATCCTCAAAGGGAAGGGGGTGAACGGTTTCCTGCTCTTGCCCGTCCTTATCCACAAAAGTTTCCGTCTTTCCGCCTGACACGGTAAACGCATCAGTACTGATTGGATACGCCGCCGAGATACCATCCACCGTTCCCAGTGCCGAAAGGTCCGCGGTTTTCAGATCTTCGCCGCGGGGCGCATAAACGACCTGCTGCCCCTGTGTCCCCAGCATAAATCCATCCGGGAGTATCGTAATCGCAACCACATCCTGGTCGGCCCAGGGGAGTTCCTCTTTTGACCAACTGTCGCCGTCATCCGTAGAAACGTAGGCGCAGAAACCATTCGCGCCTTCCTTTCCTACCAGGTAGATGGAGCCATCCGAAAGAACAGCGCCACTCTCAATATAAAAATCATTGCCAATCGAGAGTTCACCACCTGACGCAGCGGAATCCGTCTGTGCCTGCGAGGTGGCGCTCTGCGTTCCCTCTGAAGGAGCGCTTCCGCCAGGCGTGGAACCGCAGGCGCACAGAGAAACGACAAGAGCGAGCGGTAATATGGTAGAACCAAAAAGATGTTTCTTCATCTGAAAATCCTCCTTGTTATGAGAATACAGTCATAGAGCGTTTAGAAAATCGTACTCATCCGCGCTCAGCTAAATAAAGCCGCAGGTCGCTTTCCGCCGCCTGCACAGCAGATTCAGCACTTTGTTGTCCTTTCGCCAATGCCTCTGCATAGGGCAGAAGCTTGTCGGCAATTACCTGGTCAACAATCACCGGCGTTTGAACGCCTTTCAAAAAGTCGGCAAGCATGGTTCGGTCTGTGCCATACGTCTCTACCGCGGCATCGATTCTGGCATCCAGGCTGCTCTCGATCACCGGCAGACCATCACCGACAACCGTGTTTTGGATATCCGAGGCAAAGAAGGCTTTCAGCAAATCTTTGGCCGCATCCTGATTTGGGCTGCTGGCATTGACGCCGAGTAAGACTTTCGGAGAGTAAGCCCGCTCGCAAAGACCCGGCGCGGACTTCAATTCGGGTGTCTGGCCTTCCCAGTTTTTGGCGATCCAGCCAAGAAACGCGGGTGAATCGATTAAATTCCGCCCGATCCTCGCCCGGCCGTTGATGACCTCGCGCGAAGCGCCGGAAATGGTGATGGAATCGCCGCCATCCGAGTAGACAATCGAATCGTCTTCCTGCTCCGTGCGATAAGAGGCCATGTCATAGTAAGAACCAATGGTTTCTATCGCTTGGAACAACTGCTGCAATTGTTCCGTGTTCAGCGAGTTGTCTGTAATCAGCTCGGTGGCGGAAGTGCTCAGCAGGAACTGAAGGATTTCTTCCGGCGTCAGGAAAGAAATGGCGTACTGGTCCTCCGCAGGAAGCGCTTCATAGTACGCATTATCCATCAGATTACAATCGCTCCGAGGTGGACAGGACTGAACAAACTGCAGAAACGATGACAGGTCGGTAATTTGCGTCATGTCATCGGCCTGTCCCCAGATTGCCGGAATTGCATATCGCGCAGCGGCAATGTAGGTTTTACCGTCAACAGAAAAAGCGTTTTTGACGGAATCCAATATGGAGAAATCCTGCAAGCAATCGCTTATATCAGCCAGAACCCCGTTTTCGATATAGGGCGTAACATCAATGCCGTCAAAGACGATCAGGTCCGGGCCGCTGCCGGCAAGCAGTTCGGTATTGAGTGCCCTCAGCACGTCCTCGGTGGAAAGATCATCGTTTCCAGCAATTGTATACTGGATGGCAACTTCTTTGTGCTGTTGCTGGTATTCGGAAAGAACGGTGCGCACGGTGGGGGAGTCTGCCAGTGCCCAGACAGTGAGTTCGACCTGTTCGGGTGCCGTTGCATCCGGATCATAGGTATACGAGTAAAGATGTACAGAGTCATCGGACCTGTCTTCGACAACACAGAAAAAGCTGTCCTGAAAGTAGGCGAGGCTTGCGATTACTTTTCCCTGCGTCGAAAATGCAAAGCCGCTGGAAGGAACTATCTCTTCTTTCAAAGTGCCGCCAATGGCGACACGGTAGAGGCCTTCGCTGTTTGCATAATAATAATTGCCCTGCGAATCACAGAAAGCGGCGAGGGTTGTTGCAAGCCCGGTGGCGTTGGGTTTCTGGATTTCACCGTTTGCTTTCAGCACAGACAGATCGCCTGCTTCGGAGACAAACGCGAGTCCCTCGCTGCTTGGGGCAAGGCCGCTCCACCCGGTTGCTGTTCCCACTTTTGTGATCATGCGGCCATCTTGAAGGGAATAGATGCCGCTGAAGGGGTTGTTATCGGAATCGCGTCCGATCAGCAAAAAGGAATCTGCGTCGACAAACTGGATGTTGCTGATATTGGTCATATCAGTATTGGCGGGTTGGATTTGAACAGGTGTAGCCTCTTTCGCAGCATACCAAATCTGTTCCGTGTCGTCCGCTCTGGTCAGAATCAGGATGGCATCTTCCGTCAAACTTGCTTCAATACAAATTCCCGGTACGTCTGCCGAATAAATCGGTGCAGCATCCCATGTCATGCCATCCGAGGAAGAAAGCACATCGACTTTCTGGGACGTGTCGCCGTTCGATTGAACAACGGCACAGAGAAGTTGGTTGTCAGTTGTGGTTGTGAGAGCAAGAATGTCGCTCGGAGTGGGCTCCAGCTCGACTTCCGTTTCGATCCATAGCCCCGGAACTGACGCCGTTTCCTGCCCCTGGTCGGAATCTGTCGCGCCGCAGGCGCACAGGGAGCAGCCCATCAACACGGACAGCCCCAGTGCCGTGATTTTGAACAGGCGATTCATATGCTTGACCCCTTTCGATTTTGGTTGTATGTATCATAACAGATCAACATTAAAACAAAATTGAAGCCGTATCCCCACATTTCAATATTCCTTTAACGATGTTTTGCTATAATAAACAAAGGAGATGAGCGCTGTGAGAATTTTAATCATAGAAGACGATGAAAATCTTTGCCGGATCATGCGCACAGGTTTGCAGGATGTCGGAATCGATGCGGATATCTGCCACGACGGCGATGTTGGGTTGGAGCTGCTTCTTCATAACTGTTATGATGCCTGCTGCCTGGACCGGATGCTGCCTTCAATGGACGGGTTGACCATTCTAAAAAAGGCAAGAACAGCCGGTATCACGACACTGGTGTTGATGCTGACGGCGATGGGCAGTTTGGATGACAGGGTTGACGGGCTGGAATCAGGAGCGGATGACTATCTGGCAAAGCCTTTTGCCATGCGGGAACTTGTGGCCCGTCTCCACGCCTTGCTGCGCAGGCCGGTGCAGGCGATGTCTACGGATGCGGGCAATAAAATTGCCTGTGAGAGTGCAACGTTGGACTGTGATCAACTGGAGCTGTGGGGGCCGAAAGGGAAATGCCAACTTTCTAAAAAGGAGGCGGATTTACTGGAAGTGTTTTTCCGCTATCCGCATCAGCTGTTTACAAGGGAACGGCTGCTTTCCAGGGTATGGGGTGATGACACCGAGATTGAGGAAAGCAACCTGAACACCTATATCCACTTTGTGCGCAAAAAACTAAACAGGGTGGGAAGCCCGCTGACCATCACAACTATTCGTGGCGTGGGATACCGATTGGAGAACATCCATGATTAAAAAACTTTGGCTAAAGCTGGTTCTCCTTTATACTGGCATCACTGGACTGATCTTAGCACTGTGCCTGGGAATCACATTCTTTTTTTCCTGCAGCAGATATGAGGCCTCATTGGACGCTCAGATTCGTGACCAGATAGAGTCATACCAGATCAAACTACTTTCGTCCCGACAAGTCGATCAGAGTACTTTGCAGGAACTGGAAGAAAATTTGGATGGAAAAGTATATATTTTTGAAAATGGAAAGCCATTATTCCGTTCCGAACTGACCGGAGGGCCTACAACGAACGTACTGGAAAATATATACCGCTCGGAACATAATCTTTCTGCGGATGAACTATCCCAGGCTTCAAACGGATGGACAGCAAAAAAGGATAAAATGAAAACCTCTTTAGGGCGTTTTCATGTATTCTACTTTCGGCAGGAGGGTAAGACGCAAATTGAAATATTGGCCCTACAAAACCAGAGTGTTCGCCTGCCGTTTATTCAGCATCAGGCGGTGTTCTACGGAGTGTTACTGCTCTTAGGATGTATCATTTTGTCTATCATCAATAGCTGGTTGATTCGGAGCGTTTTAAGGCCGGTAGAAAATTCCGTTCGCCAGCAGAAAGAATTTGTTGCAGCAGCAGGCCACGAGCTAAAGACGCCGCTTGCATCGATCCGTGCAGGGTTGGATGTACTGCAAAAGCACATTCCTTCTTCTCCGGAAGTTTCAGGAGTGTTTTATGCAACGCAAAGTGAGGCGTTGCGAATGAGCCACTTGGTACAAGATTTACTGCTTCTGGCAAATTCAGACAATCAAGAACGCAAACTGGTATTGACGGCAATGGAACCTGATACCTTTTGCTTGCAGCTTTATGAGAAATACCAGATCTATGCCAAACAGCAACGTCATCCGTTGCGACTCAAGATTGAAGAAACCGCATACCCTGAAATCATGGCTAACGAAGAAGCGCTTACTCAGATTGGCAGTATCTTTATTAACAATGCGATTGCTCATACGAAGGAAGATACCACCATTGAAATTTGCTGTTCTCTTCTAAAAAATGGGGTAGTCGAAATCGGGGTGCGCGATTATGGGAAAGGTATTGCAGAGAAGGATTTACCGCGGATTTTTGAACGGTTTTACCGCGCAGATCCCAGCCGTACAACCAATGGCCACTATGGTCTTGGGCTTTCCGTTGCAAAAAGTCTGGCAGAGCAACAATCCTTGTGTATTGGTGCTCGCAATGAGCCAAGTGGAGGCGCACTGTTTTTTGTGAGAATAAAAAGAGAGAATAATGTGGGGAGAGTGTTAAATCAATGACCTTCAAATAAGTATACCTGTTTTACTATCATTAACCAGACACTATGATGCAGAGTTCGATAGTGGGGAAAACCGAATGTTGAAAGATAAGTATGACACACTGTGGATACACTGCCCCAAATGCGGTGGAAAAACTAGAACGAAGGTGTATAAGGAAACTGTCCTTGTAAAATTTCCACTTTTTTGTCCTAAATGCAAGAAAGAAACTCTCATTGATGTGGTAAAACTAAAAATGGTATGCAGCAAAGAGCCAGACGCATAAAGCGCAGAGCCTGCTCCCTAATAAAAGGGAGCAGGCTCTTTTTTGATTAAGTAGAATATTTTTATTTGATTTCTATCGCTTGCGCAGATCGTAGTGCATTCAAAACGGATTCCATCACAGACAGTAATGTAGAGGCTTCTTCTTCGTTGCAGTCATCAATTAGCAAATGTAAGTGGCGAATCGATTGTGAATCCAGTTTGGCGGTTGCATCAAAAATTTCTCTGGCGTCAATCTTAAGTGCACGAATTAATGGGAATAGAGTTTCGAGTTTGGGATTACCTCGACCTTGTTCCATATTAATAATCGTCCTCACATCTGTTCCGCTTTTTTCAGCTACTTGCTCTTGAGTAAGGCCAAGATCCAATCGAACCCTTTTAATGGCACTAGCTAATTGTTGCGAATATTCTTGCATCTCGGTTCACCTCAAATATATTCTACAATACACCTTCCTATGTTTTAATTCACTGCGGTGCGCCTTAAAACTGTATTGAGATACACTCTCTTAGTGAAAGGAGTTGCGCTTTGAGGAGAAACAAAGGTTTCAATAATGTTGCGCTAAACATGAATTTCAATGTTTACTAACAAACGAGTGCGCCCGTGAACCTGTATTCAGATACAGGCTCTGGAATTATCTAAGAGATAGACCTAAAAGCCGTTCGCCTCCTCTGCTGGTTTCATCTGTCAAATGGCTTTGAATCACAGTGGAGGTACATAATGCAAAAGATCAATCTTCGGGAGCTGTATCCCGACGTTTATAGAACAGACACTTATCTGGAAGTAACCGACGAAGTACAAGCGGTTTTTCTTGCTGACAAACGAGCTGAAGCACTCTACTTGCGGCAGATGTATAACTACAAAGCGCAGTACTCTTTGGACTGTGACAACGGCATTGAGAAGGCTGTTCTGCAGACCCCGCCTACCCCGGAAGAAATCCTGGAGAACAAGCAGCTCAGCCATCAACTCTATACTGCTGTGATGGAGCTGCCGGACAAGCAGGCCAAGTGGATCTACGCCCGGTTCTATCTGGGCATGACCGTCAAAGAAATTGCCCAGGCCGAAAGTATTGATCCGAGCTGGATATATAAGAGCATTAAGCAAGGCTTAAAGCGTCTGGCAAAAAAAATTAAAAAAGTTTAATTTACATGGCCAAAAAATCGTCGTTTTCTTCACTACTATTAGAAGGACATTTTTCACCTTCATTGGTACATTGACAACCTAATAGACGGCATTTCTGGTACAAGAACCATGTATGAGCGAATCAGGCGCGCCGCCAAGAAGGACAAGCCAAGGAGGTGAAACCTATACTGTCCTAAGCGATCAACGCAAGCCTGGAATCCGGAGGTGGTACTTCGGGCGCGGTGACTGCATGGGGGCTTAAAGATACTTCCTCACGGCCTCCTAAAGAC
>ERZ809224.1687-NODE-1687-length-15423-cov-6.232496_pt1 | contig 15423 bp, 6 predicted proteins | sample MGYA00520513_ERZ809224 | MGnify/ENA primary metagenome ERZ809224 (study PRJEB31576, sample SAMEA3212658) | Homo sapiens | biome: human-gut; feature: human gut; material: fecal | place: Sweden | collected 2012 ...
CTACACGACGCTCTTCCGATCTCATGGGGCTGTCGGGAAATTTCCCGACAGCCCCATACATTTGCTCTAAAACAAACAGACTATCTCACATTTACTTTCACTGCCTTGCTAAAATCAGTATAAACTTTCTTTTTGCCGGAAGTCTGATATGCCCTTACTTTATAGTAGTAAGTTCCTTTTTTCAGTTTTTCAAATGTCTTCTTCACTGTTTTCGCTTTGCCTGCTTTTATGGAAGCAGTTTTCTTGTATTTTCCGTTCTTTTTCGACGCGCGGTAAATCTGATAGCCGGAAGCCTTGGTTATTCTGGCAAAGGATATGGTCACACCACCCTTTTTCGCCTTTGCTTTTATTTTAGAGGGCTTCTTTATCCTGTACGCGCTGACTGTCTTGCTGAAAGCGCCCTGCAGATTTCCTTTTTGCGCAATGACTTTGTAGTAAACTTTCTTCCCTTCCTTCGCGCTTTTGTCCGTATAGGAAAGTTTCGTTACCGCCGCAATCTTCTTAAAACCGGAAGATTTTTTGTAGGAACGGTATACGATGTACTGCTCTGCGTCCGATGCCTGTTTCCATGTGATCTTTATATTCTTCTTGCCTGTCCAGGATGCTTTTACGGAGGACGGGGTTCCCGGTTTCTTCATGTCAGGTTTTTCTTCGCCAGGTTTCTGTATCAACTGCAATGCTTTGATTGCCGTATCCAGCTTTCCTGCCGCTTCATCCACCTGCGCCTGCGTCGCCTCCTTATTTCCGGATATTTCCTTCGCTGTTTCCAGCGCATCCGCCAGAGACTTGTAGCTCTCTTCTGTATACAGCGATGCATCTTTGCCTTCTGCCTCTGTAATTTTCGCATTCAACGCGGTCTTATCGGCTTCTGTCGGCCGCTGTCCTCCTACGGAAACGATACAGCTTACTTTTAATGCGCCGGAACTGTATAACTGTTTCTCTTCTGCGTCATATGCCGTGGAATCCTGCCTGCCTTTCCACTGATCTTTATTCGCAGCAATCGACTGTACTGTTCCGGTCACCGTATAGGTCCCCGCTTTTGTAAGATCTGCGGCAGAAATATCCCATATAACCGGCAGATCTGCAATTCCCTGATTATATGCAAGATTTACACGGGCAGTTTCCGGCAGTTCGTTTAACAGGTCATCGGCTTCCGTGCCTGCCTTTGTCTTTATTTCTCCCAGCTCCGTTTCCACAACGGATACTGCGTCTGCATTTCGGATGGACTGATACTGCTTTCTGGTCAGTGATATCACGCCGCCATGCTTTGTATTTGCTGTCAGGAAGTAATCTTCACTGTCCAGATAATCCCATCCTTTATCCAGGTCTGTAGAAATCATCGGCCGATACCCCGGCGACGGCACATCATCCACAAAAAGATACCATCGGCTGTCATCGCTTTGATCTTTGAATACCGCAGGTCCTTCCACAACCCCGTACCTGCTCTTTCCAATCCGGCTCTGGACACGGGTCCAGTTCGTCGTTTCCAGCCACCAGGTCTTATCTGTGGTGACTTCCATAACAATCTCCTCACTATATGTCTTGGTAATATGATATGTTTTATCGCCATTTTGGATAATTGTTGTGTCAATCCAGCCTTTTGCTCCTCCATCAAGGAATTTACCGCCGTATTTCCATGTCTCCTGTGTAAAGTCTGTCGTAACGCCCCACATAATATCAGATATGGAATCCTGATCCGTCTGGGCCTCATCGCGGAATACGCTGGAAGACCAGTAGACCACGAACGCCCCTTTTCCTTCTCCATAATAATCCGGTACCCAGGTAGCCTCCGGAGCCCACATCATGCCAAGATTTGCCTGTTTTTGGCCTTCCTGATTCAGCGCTACGTCAAACTGGCGCACATCACTCCAGGAAATCAGATCCTTAGATTCCCATACATTCATCTTTGTACTGTAATTCTTCTGCCATTTTGCCCAGGACTCATCACTGGAATCCCCGTCTCCTCCAAATACGCGTAAATCCGTAGCTATAATATAGTACGTTTTCGTCTCCGGATTATAGGTCAGATACGGATCTCTGACGCCTGTCGTGCCCAGATTGGACGTAAGGATCGGTTTTCCGCCGTTCAGCGGATCCCACTGCTGTGGATTATCTTCACGGGAAATGTCCAGATAAATCTTTTCCGCATAACCATTTGCATCTTCAATAAAATGAACCATCAGGTATCCATAGTCGTCGTCCTCTCCTGGCATCGGCTTTACTGTCACCGTAAACGTTTTTGACAATGGCTCTCCGCCTGAAAAAGTTACCGTTGCCGTCAATGTCACTGTCCTGGAATCTCCGGATTCCGGACGGGTTACGGTACCATCCACAGCGATCACAGACGTATCTGAAGAGTTCCATGTGATATCAGAGCCATATTCTCCTTTCGTGGGAAGGGTTATCTTTCTGGTTGCTGTGGCAGGAACCTGTAATGCGTTCAAATCTTTCTGTGCCACAACATTCAGCGGGACATAGCTGATTTCCGTTATATAGACGCCATTCCCAACAATATAGCAGGTGCTGCCTTTTTTCACCTCGACGCCTTTTTTCACCAGCGAGGTTTCGGATTGGGTCAGAATCTTATTTGATTCCGGACTGTTATAATCTGCAACGACACTGATATACCTGTTGTTATTATTTTTCTTGGATGCTCCTGTTACATACAGCATTCCGTCTGCGGAAGGCGTAAAAGCAATATAACCGCCATACATTTCAATACGCCTGTTTTCTGGCACCCAATAGCTCAGCGGATCCGCCGTACTGAATGTCAGTCCCGGCAGATCATCATACTCTGCTTTTGAAACTGTCGTATCGCCGGTAACTGCACCTGCATGGCCTGCAATATCCCAATTGAATTCTCCTGTAGCAGCAGCGGGTACAAGCTGTTCCACAGCATCCTGCAAATCTTTTAATGCTTTGTCTATCTGACTCTGATCTGCTGTTTTATCTGCTGACACTTTCCTTGCTTCTTCCAATGCAGCTTTCAATGCCTGGAAGCTTTCCGCCGTATATTCAACGGAATTCTTTCCTTCTGCTTCTTTGACCGCCGCGTTCAGCGCTGTCTTATCTGTGGAATTTTTCCATTTTTCCATAACAGCGTCATATTCTGCCTGTGTCAGATTAATCACCGCACCATGACGTTTCTTTGCACCCATGGAAAACTCACTGTCATTCAAAATCCGAAACTCCCCGCTGGATATATCCTCTGTAACCAATGGAAGATATCCCAAATCCGCGCCGCTTCGGTCTACCATCAGGCACCACTGATTTGTTCCATTTAACTTAAATGCTGCCGGGCCTTCTACTTTCTCCAATGTATCCAGCGCAGGAGTGTCCATATACATAAATTCTGACGCTCCGCCTAATAAATTCCTGCCTTTTTCAATCTTGATGCGGGAAGCCGTACCGTCGTTGGATATCCGGTAGTACCAGTCCCCATCCCTGATAATTGTCGTATCAAGGATGTGATCCGTTTTTGAAATATACAGTTTGGGTTCTGTAAAGGTATAAAAATCTCTTGTTTTTGCATAATATACCTTCTGCAATGCTTTTGATTCGCCTTCATTCTGCACCATGGAAGCCCAGTACACAAAATATTCTCCGGTTTTTTCATCGTATATAAATTCCGGCGCCCATGTACATCCTGCATTGTCTGCAGCTATCTTTACCATTCTTGGCTCTGACCAGTTGACCAGATCGTCCGATTCCCATATAATAATTGATTTACTGCCTCTGTAATTGGCATTGTCCCATGCCCCTTTTCCTTTGCCATAAATCTTTAAATCTGTCGCTACGATATAGAACCGATCTCCTTCTGCAGAACGCATGATAAACGGATCCCTTACGCCCTGTTCTCCAAGATTGGAAGTCAGCACAGGTTCCGTATCATTCAGATCTTCCCAATGAAACCCATCTTTGCTGGTGGAGAAAAAGATCTGTTCCCCTGTGTCAGTGTCTTCTCCCGTAAAACTTGCAAATAAGTACCCTTTGTAATCCTGAGATTCCAGTTTGTCCGGAGCCTTTTTTACTGTTAACGGAATCGTTTTTGTCTCCGTTAAATTTTCCAGTTTTAACGTGGCAGTCAGTATAACATCTTTGTCCTCATTTTCATCTCTCTTGACAACTCCTGCCGGTGTGTCATCATAATTCTCATTTTTTATTGTTTTTGTAGATACAATCGCTTCATCTGAGGAAGACCAGGAGACTTTTACTCCATTTGACGTCTCTGACAGAAGCGTGATATTGCCTCGGACATTATCCGCATTCGGTATCTGTATCTCTTTTATAGCCTCTTCCATCTGTACGCGAAGGTTTTCATCCGGATCAGGCGGCGTCGGTTCAGACGGAACATACCGGATCTCCGTCATGTATGCGCCGTTTGCACAAATATAATATGTCGTATCTTTTTCCACTTCAACGGATTTTTCAACAGGCGACGTCTCTGACTGCGTGATAATCTGATTGGAATCCGGCTTCGTCGGATCTGTCACAACACTGATATATCTGCCATTATTGTTTTTCTTGGATGCCCCTGTCACATACAACGTTCCTTTTCCGGAAGGCGTAAACGCAATATAGCCTCCGTACATCTCAATCCGTTTTGCTTCCGGTACCCAATAGCTGGCGGGAGCTTCCGTACTGAATGTCAGCCATGCCAGTTTGGCATATTTTGCCTGTGATACCACGCCGTCACCTTTAACTGTAGCCGAAAATCCTGCAAGATCCCAACGAATTTCCCCTGTATCCGAATCAACTATGGTATACTCGCTTGGTCCCGGCGCGCTTTCTGTTACCGTTACCTCACAGGATGCTTTCCGGCCATTTGCCGTTGTTACCGTTATCGTTGCTTTCCCTGCGCTTTTTGCCGTCACGGTTCCATTTTCGACAACTGCAACATCCGGAGCGCTGCTTTCCCATGTATTTTTCCTGTTTGTCGCATTTGCCGGCGCTATCTGGGCTTTCAGCGTTTCGCTTTCTTCCGCTTCCAGAGTAAGACTGGTTTTATCCAGTGTTACTCCCGTTGCTTCTATCACCAGAGGTTCCAGTTCTTTTACTGTTGTTCCGATTGTCCTGCCGCTGTCATTATACGTGTCAATTCTGAAATAATACTTTTTATTCGCCGTCAGCGCGTTGATTCTTGCAGACGTCGTGCCAATCGCCTGGTGATGAATATTCAACTGATCCTCATGCGTGCCGTAACGGATAATATAACCTTCTGCACCGGAAACTGCATTCCAGGATACCTGTACGCTTCGACCGTCTGCGCCGTCAATTCTGCTAAGCTCAAATTCCTCTGCTTCTGCCGGAGCTTCTTTGCCGCCGCTGCCAAACAGCCTTAAGCCGCTGATGGCAAATTTTCCTCTTGGAACCTTACCTTTATTTGTCACGCGAATATAACGCATCTCAACCGGCTCTAACAGTTCAAAATAATCATGGGAAGTATCCTGCGCCTTATATGCCTCCGCTGTGCGATTGCTGCGGTCCACCAATGGCATCCACGTTGTTCCGTCTACAGAATATTCAATCAGATAACGGTAGCAATCCGTAGATTCCCGGGCATCACCTTTCATCTTTCCGGTATCCTGATCCGCGAAGTTCAACTGCAGTGCATGCACCGTTTTTATTTTTCCCATGTCTCCCTTCAGCCATTCACCCGCATTTCCTGTCTCGGCGCTCCACCAGGTCCGCATGCTTTCATCAAAAGCTTTGTCCGGAGAAATCGTAAACGGATCCATCATCGCAATGTTGGGATCTTTATTGGTAGGCGTTACCGTGACTGCATGCGTGGAAGACGCTTCCGCCGTTATACCATAAGACACAAGATTCCAGTCCGGTCCCTGTGTTTCTGCCGTACTCTTTGCGCTCGTAGGTACATACATCGGATAATCGGAAACTGACAGATCTGTCACTGGCTGATCATATTTATTAAAATCCACCGGATACAGATTCATCCTCCGTTCCCAATGATAATAGTTCGGAACACAGACAGAGCCAAACTTCCAAATCCTTCCGCTGTTTTGTTCCACCACATCATGTCCATGCCCTGCGCCTACCGTAAATCCTGTTGATTTGTAAGCAAATGGACTGCTGTCGCACCATTCATACGGTCCGAACGGACTGTCAGACACATAACATCCTTCTCCATAGGCAGCGCATTCTGTTGACGGTCCGGAATAATATACATAGTACTTATTATTATGCTTGATCATTCCTGCGCCTTCCAGCCAGGAATCCGCATCCGGATCATAATTATCATTCATCTGTCCCGGAACCTCATAACCATGATGCTCACGTTCCATATAAATAATCGGATATCCCTTCCCGTTCACTGCCTTTTCGTTTATCGTCGTATCTACCGGAAGTTCCGCTAACGTCGGCGATGTCAGATCAAGCTCCATCAGATATACGATCGGCTCCGTATCTGTATTGGAAGCATTCAGACCTGTGCAGCCATGAAGCACATACAGATGCTCCTTTCCTTCTGCGTCCGTATCCAGGAAAAAATATGGGTCCGGATAATTTGTGTTCCTTACAATTTCCCAACTGTCCGGATCCGCCGGATTGTTGCTCCTGTAAATTCTTGCATCGTAACGCCCTATGTACAAATAGTCATTATACACAAACGTGCCCGGCGCATTGCTGTTTGTCTGATTGGATACACTGTATACAAACTCCCAGTTTATCAAATCTTTTGAGTGAAAATATCCGCTTGCCTTTGTAGGGAACAGCCAGTACTCACCTTTGTAATATACAGGCTGCGCATCCGCCAGCATACGGAACGCATTGTTGGAATAAGCACCCTGATAAGGATAACTGATGTTAATCGGGTTGCAGAATGTCTCCGGATTCTTATTTGCCAGCGGAGCCTCGTCCGGTTCCAACGCTGTTACCGATTGTAAAACAGACCCCGTTTCATCCGTACCCTTTACCGATGCCGAAAACGTATAGCCGTCTTTCCCAACCTTATTCAACTGCTCTGATCGGAATATAAGCGATTCTGTTTCGCCCTGTGCAATATCAACAGCTTTCTCTTTCGTTTCAACACTCTTTCCACTCGCATCCAAAATGGATGCTGAAATCGTCACATTTGACACAGCGCTCTTTACATTTTCAACATTGACAACTGCAACGCTCTGCACACTGTCTGTCAGCGCCTGGACTGACCAGCCGGAATCTGCCGTTTCTGTTTCCCCGGTTCCTCCCGTTCCTTCCTGCAGCTCTTCTGCCAGGACTGTTATCTGCACATTTGCCATCAGAATGGACAATACCATAATGACAGCCATCAGCATATGGCCTGTTCTTTTTAAAAATATGTTTCGCATGTTTCTCTCCTTCCTGTGATTTGTATTTTTCAATTACAGTTTTACGGATTTCACCCGGCTCCATCCGCCAACTGTCCTTTTCGATTTTACTGTCCGGTATGCGCGCATTTTCACATAATAGGTTTTACCGGGCTTTAACTTCTTTTTCGTATAGCTTGCAGATTTTTTATTTTTTATGGTGATCGTTTTATAGCCTGATTTTTTCCTGAGGGAGTATTTAATCTGATAGCCTGTGGCGCCTCTGACTTTCTTCCAGGATATGCGCATAGCTGTTTTACTTTTTCTCTTTACGGTAACCTGCGGTTTCTCCAAAGCTGTTTTCGCACTTATAGATTTAGAAAACGCAGACGTTTTCACCGTCTCCCCGTCCTTCACATAGGCCTTTATCCTGTAATAATATTTCTTGTTAAATTTTAACCCGGCATCTTTATAGCTCACCGTATTTTGTCCGGCAATCGTTTTTATCTTCTGATAGCTTCTCTTCCCGGAAGCAGACCGATAAATCTCATAACCGGATGCGTGATTGACTTTCTCCCACTTTAACTGAATACTGTTATAGGTACAGGTTCCTGTCGTTACGTTCGGAACTCCGGGGGCTTCCACCTCTGGCTGCGGCTCAGGTTTTGTAGTATCTGTATTTTGATTTTCCTGTGCCCGCTTTACTTCTACATCAAACACCGCCGTCTGATCCTGGAAGGTAATCGTGATGGTCTTTTTCCCTTCTGTTGCGGAATCAAGACCGCCAATCATATAATCTGACGCATCCAATACATAACTTCTGCCATTCTGATCATAAGCTGTCACTTCTATTCCATCTGCCGTCAGCCCTTCACCGATTTTATAACTGGTTTTCGCCGGAAGCTTTGTAACGGCAATCCGTTTCAATACCGCAAGTTTGCCTGCCGCCGCTTTCATCTGATTTGTCACTGCCTCGATTGCACTTACGTCTTCGCTTTGGCTGTCCAGTATGAATCCGGTATTTTTCAGAGCATCCAAAAACCTCTGCCAATCCTCATCCCCGGTCAGGCCCTGGCCTGTCTTTTCCGGATAGTCTTTGTACTGCCCATACAAGACTTCTAATTCAGAAGTATCTGCCACCCGGATTAAACTCGCTTCTGCATACTGCAGTTGATATAAAGCCTCATTGATTGCAGAGATATCCGCCTCTGCATCCAGGATGCGCTGCGCCTCTTCTTTTGCCCGGACAAACGCTTCCCATTCGGCCGCCTTATAATCTTTTTCCTGATAAGCGCTGTACTTCTCCAGTTCTTCTGCCAAAAATGCGGTATCCGCCTGACGGAAAATCTGAATGTAGTTAATCAGCGGTCCCCATTTTGCATTGTCCGCATGGCCAATCTGTATTTTCACCATGCCATCCTGGTCTGCCGTCACTTTTGTCCGGATCCGATACGGATTTTCGGGGTCATTGGAAGCCTCAAATTTCTCATAGCCTTCCACCGGCTGATCATTCACAAACAGTTTCATCGTTCTGGGATTTGAAGCATTTGTCCACCCCTTAAGAATATAAAACCCAAGTTCTGCCTCATACGTTTCTCCCGGCTCCAGTTCAAACTGATAAATAATGCCGGGATCTGATGTAGGCTGGCCTTTCAGATAGCGGAAGGATTCCTCCTTGGGCGACGCATCCGTCATCCCTGTATCCTCACAGGGCCATGTCTTTTCTCCGGTCAGCCACGCAGCATGGGAAGCATCCATTTTATAAGTGTCAAGTACCCCCCAGTACTTCCCTGTCCTGCTGTCTTTTCCATAGAACTGATCGGTTACACTGTTCCGAAGCCCAAAGGAATCGCCTTCACTCAGGGTTACGGGATTCACATCCCCGGCATTCACAGCATATTCAAAATCTGTCTGCCTCGTAACTTCTTCCTGGCCGGCTATCATTTCATAATAAGCTGCCGCCTCTACATTCTGCGACACCTGACGGACCGTATAATAACCTCCGGCTGCAGACAGGGCGTCCATAATGCTTCTGCCATTTACCAGGGCATCTTTTAAAACATATCCTTCGTCCGCTGCAAAGAACAGTTCCAGGTTTTCTCCCGCCGCTATCTGCTTTTTCCCCGAAACAATCGTTCCGCCTTCTGTGGCACGGAGATTTGCGCTGTAGAACTGGCTGCTTTCTTCCTGCCCCTGTGCTCCCGTCAAAGCGTACAGTTCAAATTTATCAAAGTTCGGCGTATAATTGATAAGGACTCCGTAATCAATATTTTCCGGGATATGTTCTTTTTTTCCGGCTTTCAATACGCCGTTTGTAATTACTTTCGAGTTATCATTATAAATTTTAATTGTATTCTCGCCCGCGTTTAATGTGACATTCACCGCCTGCGGCAGAAAAGTTTCATCACTGTAAGTATTGCGGAATACCACTTTCTGCGGCGCCTGGTCATTTACAGAAAACGAAGCGTAACGCTCTGTCATCTGGGCATTATAATCATGTTTTCCGAATAATTCCCCATTTGACTGGTAAACAATCAGCTTATAATTGCCTGCCTCCGGCACACTGAGATTTACTGACATGCTGTTTTGATCGACCGCTTCATTCCTGTCAACCGTGCGTCCCATGCCAAGAATCGTAAAATCCTTATCCCCTTTTGGAATCACTTCCACATCATTCGCTGCTTTTATTCCAGCCACATATGCATTCCCGGAAGAAAATGCTTTTACTTCCGGGCAGTCTCCCAGAGCCGCACTGCCGCTTAACTGCGCCGACTCCGCTTCAACCGCTGCCACAGGCGCAGAAGATTCCATTGCTTTTACACGGACAGAATCTAATTTGACGGCTCCTTCTGTATCAATGTCAATCACATTAATGCCTTCCTGCAGGAATACTTCCTGATAAACTGTATTCCATGCATCCCCGGATTCCTTCAAATTCAGTTTTGCCCGCAGACGGTCCAGATTTACCATATCATTATCCAGATAAAGATTTGCGACTGCATCTGCCTGGGCCAGATAGCGAAGCGCAATGGTATACATGCCGTTTTCCGGGACAACCGTATTAAAGCGGACTCCGCCGCCTTCCGGGACACTTCTGCCCTCCAGGCCGGTAATATAACCAATGTCCCCTTCTTTTATCGTTGTCAATGTAGTATCCGCACCCTTTATTTCATTAAACTCTCCAAGCTCCGCTTCATATACCTTATCAAATGCCGTATCCGACAATTCCTCCCCTTTATAAGTCAGATAAATACAGTCCGGATCCGCTTTTCCCTGGCTTGAAGTCGCTTCCACCTTCAGAGTATGTCGGCCTGCCGTTAAATAGATGCAGGTGCTGTACATGCCTCCCATAGACCAGTGCAGCGTATTCGGAAGGTTCATGATAACAGGCGTTTCCTCATCAACCGTCAGTGTCTGGACAGCCGTATACGGGGTATTCCGGTCCGGGTCGCTTGTATTTACGCCAGTGGCCGCGCAATATACCATGTCATATTTGTAATAGCCATCCCGCGGAACCTCCACATTGAAAACCACACTGTCTCCCGGTTCCTCCAAAGCATGTACTTTTTTCCGATTGGAGCATGCATAATCTTTATGCGCTTCTTCCACAACAGCTTTTCCATTTAAAGTCCCATCTTCTGCTTCATATTTTACTTTCCATGTACCGGCCAGCAGTCCCAGAGGTTCCTCTGCCGCTGCCTGCGTCACGGTGATGTGATAGCCGCTCATTTCATTCATACCGCTTATGGGAATCACGGCGCTCCCATTTGTAACAGCTACGGTTCCCTCTTTTACCACGATCGGCTCTTCCGCCGCGCCGTGAAATCCGGTATAATCGGTACTCTCTACCTTTATATGGACCTTATCTGCATTTTGAAATGTCTTTGTGGAAAGGATTTCATCCAAAATAATATTGGCATTGCCATTTCGTCCTCCGAATATAATGTTTGCGCTTTTTTATTCTCATCCATAGAAGCCGCGCCATAGAAATCATCCTGGCTGGCATTTCCAACACTGACCGGAAGATAGCTCCCTGACATATCTCCATACCATTTATACAGCCACCATGCGCCATTTCCTGTATTCTGGTTCGCGGCAAGGCCATTTAAATTGTTTGAAAAATGCCAGTACGGAAGACAGCCTGCCACTTCATAGTCTTCCCAAAGTCCAATCCATCGTACCAGATCTCCGGGAGAAGCACATTCCGCCTGCGCGGCATACTCATTGATGACAATTTCTCTCGGCTCCACGCCGTACTTTTTCTCCAGATTGCGGTAATGGCTATATTCACTGGCAAACAGGTTATACACCCGAGTTGACAAATCATGCCAGGAAACAATATCCGGCATACAATCATGCTCTACGCAAAACTTCACATACCGTTCCATCTCTTTTTCTTTTCCGCTGTACATCTGCAGGTTTAGCCCTGCCGTTTTCGGCTGCGTCTCAATCCCATTTTCTTTGTAGACGGTACGCAGGCTTTCCACCATATCCTTCCAAAACCAGAATATACTGTCCCAACTGGTCACTGTATTTCCCTTATCGTCATGGTACTCGCCAACCCAGTCCCATCTGGGTTCATTATACAAAACATATACCACATCTTCTGCTATGCCTTTTCTGATGCATTCCTTTGCCTGCATTTCCAGAATATCCAGATATTCTTCTGTACCTGTGAATTCATAGCCAAAAAGAGCATAATAATCCGGCACATAAACCTGGATATGCTTACCTCCGGCATCCAAAAATGTCTTTGCAATATCCAGCACATCTCCATTCGGATGCTGCATCCCATTTGGCGCTTTCTGTACTGCGGTGTTTGGCTTCAGCGCTGTAATTGTATTGGCCGTGGGAACCTGGTCATCCCCCAGCCCATAGAGCCATCCGGTCGCCCCATGATACAATCCGCGCTTCCCGGTTTCTCCCATATCAATCGTAAGCGACGGCGTGTTGTCGGCCGCTTTGGCCGGAATTGGCGGAATCGCCATACCAGTAAAAGTCAGCGCTGCCGACAGAAACAACGTAATCCATTTTTTCAATTTTGTGTTCCCCATCCTTATCTCCTTCCAAAAAGTACGTTCTGACAAATTTTACACTGTCTGCACACAATCCTCAAAAAGACAGAATATGCCGCACCAGTGTACGAAATGCTTGATATGTTTAGTCTAACATCCTGACTCACATCTGGTAAATTTCAAAAATTTGCAAAAGTTAAACTTATTTACAAAAACAGGGCCGCTGCTCCGGCAGATTATTCATCTGCTTTTGCAACGGCCCCGAATATAGCTTAATTATTTACCGAATAGGTTTATTGATTAAAAATTTTGCATCCTATCAAGGCTCAATCTTAGCAAATTTTCGGTTAATAGTGATATTTTTTTCGCTTAACAATGAGGAACAGAGCGGAAAAAATAACCGCCATCACCTCGGCAACTACAATAGAAATCCAAATGCCGTCAATTTCCCAAAATTTTGGTAAAATGATAACCGCAGCCGCCTGAAAAACCAACGTCCTCAGAAAAGAAATAATTGCGGAAGTAACCCCATCGTTGAGCGCTGTAAAAAAACCTGAAATATAAATGGCATATCCCATAAAAAGGAAAGACAAAGCAAATATGCGGAATCCCGAAACAGTCAAAGCCATCAATCCTGCATCGTAACCTACAAAAATTTTTGAAAGCGGTATCGCCAAAAGTTCTGCCGAAATAACCATGCCGACACCAAAACAGCCAATCATAATCAGACTTTTTTTCAGCAAGCCTTTTAATTCCGAATAGTTTTTTGCGCCGTCATGATACCCAATTACAGGAGCAGTTCCAATGGAATAGCCTAAAAATGCTGCTGAAAAAATCATGCTCACATACATCATTACTCCGTATGCGGCAACGCCATTTTCGCCTGTGTATCTAAGAAGCTGGATATTATAAAGCATACCAACGAGGCTCATAGAAATATTGCTCATAAATTCCGAAGATCCATTGGTGACAGCTTTGAAAATGGCTTTTCTGTTAAATGTTGTCTTTCCTATTCGGAGAATACTATTGTTTTCACGTCCAAAATAAATCAGCGGAACGATACCGCCGACAACTTGACTTAATGCGGTCGCTATGGCAGCTCCTGCCAGTTTGTATTCTTGTGGAAGTGAAATTACAAGGACAGCATCCAACACCATATTGGTAAGTCCCGACAGGATAGTAACCATAAGTCCCATCTTCGGTTTTTCAGCCGTTACAAAGAAAGACTGAAACAGAAACAGAAGGGTATTAAATGGCAATGCCAACAAAATAATTCGACCGTATAACACTGCATTATCCAGCATATCGCCCTCTGCTCCGAGAAATACTGCTATCGGGCGAAGAAACACAATGCCTAATATTGCAAACAGAACCCCCAAAAATCCTGCGGTATAGACAAACAGCGAAAAATATTGATTGCCTTTTTCCCTGTATCCCTCACCAAATGTTTTTGCAACGATGGCAGAGCCGCCCGTTCCAAACATAAGTCCTATGGTAGATAAAATCATTAAAAACGGCATAATCAGATTAACGGCCGCGAACGGCGTTTTTCCTGCAAAATTAGATACGAAAAAACCGTCTACCACGCTATATACAGAAGTACATATCATCATACCAATGGTCGGCAGCGTAAAGCGGAGCAAACGTCCATAAGTAAAGTGATCTGATAATTGAATTTGCTGTCTCATAAGTTCCTCCCAAACCAGCGTGCCGCAAAATCAGCAACAGCAGGCACTAATTCTTTGATGTTCCATTCGGTTGTATTGACCGTAATATGGTATGCCTCTCTTTGCCCCCAGGCAGAGCCGGACATCAGCTCTCTTGTCTGGGAACGCACACTGTCAATCTGTTTCATTTGACGAAGCAGTTCTTTTTCCGTCATTCTTTCGCTTTCTGACGCTCTTTCCATACAGCGTTTTATCTTTGCCTCTTTTGAGGCGCAAACAAAAATATTGAATGTGCGGTAGTCACGCAGAATTACATCTGCGTTCCGTCCGACGATCACGCAGTCTTTACCCATTTCAGCGATATTTTCAATCACTTTCTTTTGCTTCAAAAGCAAGGATATCTTAGAACTTTGAACATAAGCAGTCGAAGAAAGCGTTCCGCGAAATGTAATCGCCTGGTTTTTCCAGCCGTGGTTATTCAATAGATTCTCAATATAAGCAGCGTCCAATCCACTTGTTTGCGCCACAGCAGAAACAATTTCACTATCGTAATAGTCGCAACTTAACTGGTCTGCAAGTCGTTTTCCAAGTTCACGCCCACCGCTGCCAAATTCCCGGCTGATTGTAATAATATTCATAATTTGCCCCTTTCACATTTTCTCAATTTGCTGACGGAAGTCATTGTTGAACTTTTCCATAAGATATAGAAACCGGTATATTTCTTCGGTTGTCCATCCATTAAAAACATTACATTCGGCAGCAAATAATCTGGCAACGGTTTGATTGATATATTCTTTCCCTTTTTCTGTAAGGCATACCGTTTTCGCTCTGCCACTCTTTTGTTCCAGATAAATGATTTCCTCATTTTCTAATTTTCGGATAGCGGAATTGAGCGTCTGTTTACTGATTCCGGTTATTTTGCGGATATCATTCAGCAGAATCATTCCCTTATTTTCATAAAGAGAATAAAGCACAAACATGACGCTATCCGATACGCCAATTTTCTGTGCTGCATGATGATATAAAGAGTCTAAATCCGAAGCCAGACAGTTCATCCGATACATTATTTCGCTATAATTGATTTTCATATCTGCATCTCCTTTAGTACGAAATCATACTCGTATAATATAGTATGATTTCGTACTAAAGTCAATAACAAAATGATAAAATCTCATTTAGGGATGAGTAAAATATATTGATGTTTTTGATACATAGAAAATGCCCCATCGGCTAATGCCGATTTTTACCCCCTGAACTTCAAGAAGGAGACAGTTCCGTAAAGTTCAGGCTTTTTAAAAGCTTTGAATCTCTACAGAGCTGTCTCCTAACTCGGCAAATTATTTTCCTGTTACCCTTAATTTTAATTTTGCCTATGTTTTTCGGAATCGATGGTGTGATGTATGCCGGACCGATTACTTCATCGACACAGTGTACTTCGGCGGCGGCACGCCGAGCTAC
>ERZ809224.1692-NODE-1692-length-15390-cov-8.280796_pt1 | contig 15390 bp, 2 predicted proteins | sample MGYA00520513_ERZ809224 | MGnify/ENA primary metagenome ERZ809224 (study PRJEB31576, sample SAMEA3212658) | Homo sapiens | biome: human-gut; feature: human gut; material: fecal | place: Sweden | collected 2012 ...
AAAAGGGCGCAGGCTATCCCTCAGGACCGAGCCGTACCGGTAGCGGTCTGATCCCTCAGTTAAGGGTCGGAAGTGACGTATTTGAAAGTATTTTCGGAAGTAATACGATCGATATCCGCTTGTCGGGAAATGTTGAACTTATATTCGGGGTTACCCATACCCATACCAAAAACAATACTTTACCGGTGAAACAACGTAAAGTGACCCGGTTTAATTTCGACCAGAATATCCAATTGAATGTTCTGGCGAAGATAGGCGACAAGATAGAGTTCAATCTTAATTTCAACACGGATGAACTGGCTTTCGATTTCGATAATAAAACTTCCCTGAAATATGAAGGGAAAGAAGATGATATTATCCAGTTACTGGAATTCGGGAATATCACTTTGCCGTTAAACAGTTCCCTGATTACCGGTAGCCAGACGCTTTTCGGATTGAAGACCCAGCTAAAATTCGGTAAACTGACCTTAACGGCAGTAGGATCCGAGCAAAATTCCGAGACCCAGACCATTACGGTAAGCGGAGGAGCGCAGCGTAATGAGTTTAATTTCAGGGCGGATGAATATGAAGAAAACAAGCACTTTTTTATAAGCCAGTATTTCAGGGACCATTATAATGAAGCCCTTGAAAACTTACCCCAGGTGAAGTCTTCTATCGTTATTACCAAAATTGAGGTATGGAGAACTACCATAGGAGCCGCTACCTATGAAAACAGGAATATTGTGGCCTTTACCGATTTGGGTGAATCAGAACCGCAATTCTCCAGATTTTACAGGCTGCCGGGAGTTCCACCCCCATATTATCCGGATAATAATATCAATAATTTTTCACAAATCGTAGATTCGGCCGGTATACGCAATATCAATAATGCCAGTAACTATTTGCGGAGTATTGGAATGAACGCGGGCGTCGACTACGAGAAAGTTGAGAACGCCCGGTTACTTTCCCAGTCGGAGTATACTTTCAATTCCAAATTAGGATTTATTTCTCTTAACAATCCCCTCTCTTCGGATCAGGTATTGGCGGTTTCCTTCCAGTATCAGGTTATCGGAGATACCACCGTTTACCAGGTAGGTGAATTTTCCAATGAAGTCAGTTCTCCGGGATGTATCAAGACTAAGTTATTGAAAAGTACCACACTGAATACCAAATCTCCTTTGTGGAAACTGATGATGAAAAACGTCTACAACTTATCTTCTTACCAGATATCTCCGGACGATTTCAGGCTTAACGTTCTTTTCACCGGTGACGATGAAGGTATTCCTAACGGATTCTTCAATACGGGCCCGGAAAAAGGTATTCCGCTCATACGGTTGATGGGACTCGACCGTTTGAACCGTCAACTCGATCCTTATCCGGACGGGGTTTTCGATTTTATCGACAACGCGGCTACGGTCGGCGGTACGATCAACGCACAAAACGGAAGGATCTATTTTCCCAAAGTGGAGCCGTTCGGAGAGGATTTGAGAGCCGCTTTATCAGATCCCGCCATTGCAGATAAATATGCTTTCGACTCTTTATATACCAATACCAAAGCGGTTGCCCAGCAATACACGGCGAAAAATAAATATTATATTGAAGGAAGTTACAAATCCTCCTACGGATCCGAATTCCAGTTAAGCGCCATGAATATAGCGCCGGGATCGGTGAAAGTATCGGCCGGGGGTATTCCTCTTACGGAAAATGTAGACTATACCGTAAATTACACGGGCGGCAGGGTAACCATCACCAATGAAGGCGTACTGAATTCCGGGACCCCGATCTCTATTTCCATAGAGAATCAGTCCATGTACGGCATCAAGAAAAAAAGGATGTTCGGTGCGAACCTCAATTACCAGTTCAGCAATGATTTCAATATCGGCGGAACCATCCTTAATATGAGCGAACGCCCCATGACCCCGAAAGTGAATTATGGTGACGAACCCATCAATAATACGATATGGGGAATGAATATTAACTACAGGACTGCTGTGCCGTTCGTAACCAAACTGGTTGATTTCCTTCCTTTCCATAGTACGACCACAGCTTCCAATTTCCAGTTTGAAGGAGAATTTGCCCACTTTATCCCGGGCAATGCGCGGGCGATCGGAAAAACAGGAGTAAGTTATATCGATGATTTCGAATCAACCAAATCTTCCCTGGACCTCAAATCTATGCCTTACTGGGTATTATCCTCTACACCGCAGGGACAATACCAGATGTTTCCCGAAGCGCGGGCGGTAGATGAAGACGATAATGATTTCAAGAAACTATCTTACGGATTTAACCGCGCCAAGTTAGCATGGTTCGTGATTGACCAGATCTTCTACAGTAACAATAGCGCCACTCCGCGCAATATTACCGCTGAGGACCAGTCCCGGCCTTATGCCAGGGCTGTTTACGAAACCGAGCTCTTCCCATACAAAGAACGTGCTAACACGGCTTTGTCCAGCTATATGTCCGTTTTTAACCTCAATTTCTATCCTTACGAAAGAGGACCTTATAATTTTGATGTCAATGCCATGCCGGGAATCTCCGCCGGGATCAATGAAGACGGTACGCTTTCCAGTCCCCAGTCAAGGTGGGCCGGGATCATGCGGAGGATCGACAATACGGATTTCGAAGCGGCCAATTACGAATACCTTGAATTCTGGCTGATGGATCCCTTTATTGAAAACCCCAATCACCGTGGCGGAAAATTATATTTCAACCTGGGCGATATTTCAGAAGATATATTACGTGACGGATACAAATTTTTTGAAAATGGTTTACCTGCCGACGGTTCCGATAATGATATAGTATTTACGGTCTGGGGCAGGGTTCCCACCATACAATTGATCGTTAACGCATTTGATAATGACCCGAATGCCCGCCAGTACCAGGATGTAGGATTTGACGGACTGTGGGATTCCAGGGAAAGGGAATTCTTTAAGGGTAATTACCTTGATCAAATCGAAGCGAAATACGGACCTAACTCATTGGCATACCAACAGGCTTTCGCTGATCCTTCCGCCGATAACTACCATTTTTTCAGGGGAAGCGATTATGATGAAGCCGATGTCAAGATATTGGAACGTTATAAACATTACAATAACCCCGACGGTAATTCGCCTACGGATGCCCAAAGCAGTGAATCATATCCAACGGCAGCCACTAATACTCCCAATATTGAAGACGTTAACAATGACAATACCCTTAATGAAGAGGAAAAATATTACCAATATGTTATAGACCTCTCTCCCGATAAAATGATCGTGGGAACTAACCATATTGTCGATATGTACGAAGCTTCTCCCGAACCTCTTCCCGACGGTTCCCGCCCGCTGACCAAATGGTACCAGTTCAGGATCCCGATCAAAAACCCCGATCAGGTAATAGGAAATATAAGCGGCTTTAATTCCATCCGCTTCTTAAGGATGTTCATGAGAGACTTCTATGATCCGGTATTCTTAAGATTCGCAACTTTAGAATTAGTGAGAAGCGACTGGCGCACTTATGACCAGGATCTGATGGAAGACGGAGAATACCTGCCTTCACAGGGAGACGGGGAAACTTCTTTCAACGTGGCTACCGTAAGTTTTGAAGAAAACGCCAGCCGGGTGCCGGTTCCGTATGTAATTCCTCCGGGGATTGAAAGGGAACAAAGCTATGGCGGCACTCAGGTATTCCAGATCAATGAGCAGGCTCTTACCATGAAAGCCGTTGCTCTTCAGGACGGAGATGCACGTGCCGTTTATAAAAGCACTTCTTATGACCTCAGGCAGTTCAAGCGTTTAAAAATGTTTGTTCATGCGGAAGATGTAGAATACTCGGGAAGCCTTAAAAAAGGTGATGTAACGGTTTTCCTTAGATTGGGTTCGGACTTTACGGAGAACTATTACGAATATGAGATTCCGGTGGAAATCACTCCATGGGGAGTAGGAAGAGATTCGACCAGAATATGGCCCGTTGCCAACAGGTTGGATATCGCACTCGATTCCCTCGTTTCCATCAAACAGAAAAGAAATATCGCGGTACGTGGCGGTGCCCATGATAATAACCTGGTGCCTTATAAAGAATACCTGGATAACGGAGACCGCATCACTGTCGTGGGGATGCCTAACCTTGCCAATGTGACTACCATCATGATCGGGGTCCGTAATCCTAAAAAGGAAAATCTCAACGACGGGGATGATATGCTGCCCAAATCCGTGGAAGTATGGGTGAACGAATTACGGCTTACCGGTTTCAATGACAAGTCCGGTTTCGCCGCTTTGGCCAGAGCCCGACTTAATTTAGCGGACCTTGGAGATATTACGGTTTCGGGTACTTATTCCACCCCGGGTTTCGGGTCATTGGAACAGTCCGTTACACAAAGGAAACAGGAAACGATCTATACGATAGACGTAGCTACGAATATCGACGGAGGTAAAGTATTATTCCCGGAAAAATGGAATGTAAAGATCCCCGTACACTATGATTATTCATTAAATACCAATATCCCGGAATATAATCCGCTCAATCCCGATGTGAAGTTAAAAGATGACCTCAGGACATATGAAACGAAGGAAGAAAGGGATTCCATTAAAAGGATGACTACCGCGAGGATCCAACGCCAAAACGTGAACCTCATGAATATGCGCAAAGAGAGGGATATGAGCAAACCACTGAAGATAAGACCCTGGGATGTGGAAAACCTTGACCTTTCCTATTCTTATTCCGAAATTAAGAGCAGCGATGTGGATGTGGAATTCGATAATGAATACCGTCATGTGGGAGAAATCGGATATACATTTAATAACAATCCGAAAAATATCAGGCCTTTGGCCAACGCGAAATGGCTAAAATCAAAATGGTTACAGATCATCAGGGATTTCAATTTTTATCCTCTTCCCAGAAGTTTTACTTTCCGGACAAACGTAACCCGTTCACTTAATGAATTTAAACTCCGCCCGAAAAGCCAGGGTAATATCATTATCGACACCAGTTTTGTAAAAACTTTCGACTGGAGCCGGATCTACACATTACGGTGGGATATTACCCAGGGATTAAAACTGGATTATTCAGCCAATGCATTAGCGAGGATTGACGAACCGCAGGGATTGATAGATACCAAAACCAAAAGGGATTCCGTATGGCGTTCTTTCGGCGACGGCGGACGTATGACCACATTTAACCAACGTATCGATATTTCTTATCAGATTCCTATCAATAAAATACCGCTTTTCAACTGGATCACTGCTACGGCAAGATATAACGGAACATTCGGTTACGCAGCCGCTCCTCTTTCCCTTACCAATTTAGGAAATACCATACAGAATTCCTATACCATACAGGGCAACGGAACCCTTAACTTCGTAACGCTTTACAATAATATTCCTTACCTTAAAAGGGTGAACCAGGCTACTCCCGGAAACCGGCAGCGTAATAACAATACGCCCAACAGGAACCCGAGGAGCGGTAACGAAAACGATGAAGACCGGAAAAAGAAGAAAGAGGATGAAGACAAAGTGAATGTAGGGAAAGTGATCCTGGACGGAAGCGTGCGGTTCCTGATGATGTTGAGAAATATTACAATCAGTTATAGCCAGGGTAGCGGAACCATCCTCCCGGGTTATGTCTTTTCTCCCGGCCTTTTGGGATTGAGCTTTGAGAACGCTTCTCCCGGCTTCCTGTATGTTTTCGGCGGCGGACAAAATCAGATTCTGGAAAAAGCTGCCAGTGGCCAATGGGTTACCCAGGATCAGGATATGAATTCCGAGTTCAGTCACAATTACAACCAAAATATCAACTTAAGAGCTTCCGTAGAACCTTTCCGGGATTTCAGGTTTGATATTACCGCAAACCGGACAGAAACCAAAACCACCAGGTCCTATTTTAAATTTGATCAGGAAGAAGGCATTTACAAGAATAATGCGGAACAGTTCTCCGGTTCTTTCACGATGACTTTCATCGGATTAAAAACATTTTTCAGGGACGGTAAGGAACTGGTAGAAGATTTCCGTAATGTGAGGATCGTTATGGCTGAAAGAATCGCTGAGAACCGCGGTGTTACCGAAATCGATCCTGAAACCGGATTCCCGAAAGGATACAACGATATCCAGCAGGAAGTGATGATCGCCTCATTCATGAGTGTCTATGGCGGCAGGGATGCCAATAAAGTCAACATTTCCTCTCCATTCCCCAAAATACCCTTACCCAACTGGCGCCTTAACTATAATGGATTAACCAAAATCCCGGCCATGAAGAAAATCTTCCAGAGTTTCTCACTCTTGCATGAATACAGGGGAAGTTACGGATTCGGCAATTATACCAGCGATATCAAATACAGGCAAAATCCATTGACCGGTCATCCAAGCGCCATGGACGAATTAGGTAATTATATTCCCGAAAGGACCTTTGCGCAGGTAACCATCTCGGAACAATTCTCCCCGCTTATCGGGTTCGATATGACCTTTACCAACAGCTTGTTGTTCAGGGTGGAATATAAACAAACCCGGAACGTCGCTCTAAGCTTTACCAATAACCAGATCACCGAAGTGGCCACCAAAGAATTCGTTATCTCTTCCGGATACCGGTTCAAAGACCTTAAACTCGGTTTCGTTTTCTCGGGAATGCGCAGACAGGTAGTCAGCGATTTAAACCTTACGCTCGGTTTCGGGTTAAAAGACAATGTAACCACACTCCGGAAAATAGTGGAAAACGTTAACCAGATATCCGCGGGTATGCTGTCCATGACGATCAACGTGGCGGCGGATTATCAGATCAGCAGTATGGTGGGACTCAGGTTATTTTACGACCAGGTAATCAATAAGCCCCGTATCACCGGCGCGAGCCAGTACGAAAACACCAATTTCGATTGCGGGATCAGTGTACGGTTAATGCTTGCTCAATAAGATTTTTATTTACCGAATATTCTTATAATCCCTTTATATATGAATTATAAACCGGATTAATAATTAGGTAAATCAATTCAAACAGAACAGATTTTTATATCAGGAAATTCGTACTTTTGCAGATAAGATCAATAATCACAAAATCTGCAATATGAAAAAATTTAATCCGGCTAATGCCATCCAGGACCTTAAACAATTCGGAGAATTCGGCGGTGTTAACCCCTCCGTTACCGATTCGGCCACGTATACTTTTTTAGAAGCCAATACCATGACGGATACTTTCCATGGTGAAACGGAAGGTTGTTTTTTATATTCCCGTCACTGGAATCCAAGCAATAAATATCTGGCTGATGCTTTAGCCGCCATGGAAAACACCGAAGCCGCATGGGTTACCGCTTCGGGAATGGCCGCTATTACCTGTGCCATCCTCCAGATCTGTAATTCAGGCGACCATATCGTATCAAGTCTCACCACTTACGGCGGAACATTTGCCTTTTTAAACAACTATCTTAAGAAGTTCAATATAGAGACGACTTTTGTCAACATAAGCGATCTGGAAGCGGTTAAGAAGGCGATACGTCCCAATACCAAAATGATCTACACGGAAACGATGACCAATCCGCTGCTTCAGATTTCCAATCTTCCCGAACTTTCAAAAATATCCCGCCAGCATAACCTTAAACTCGTATGCGATAATACCTTTACGCCGATGATCGTTACGCCTGCCAATTTCGGAGTTGACGTTGTGGTTTATTCCCTTACAAAATTTGTCAACGGCAAAAACGATTGTGTGGCCGGCGCTATCTGCGGCTCACAGGAATTCATCAACAGTCTCGCCGATGTTAACAATGGTACGGCCATGTTATTGGGACCGGTCATGGATGCGAAAATATCCTCCGCTATCCTGAAAAATCTCGGCGATCTCCATATCCGGATGATCCAGCATGGCAGGAACGGGATGTATTTAGCCAAAAAATTTAAAGAAGCCGGATTAAAAGCCAATTATCCGGGTCTTCCTGACTTCCCGGATTATGATTTACTCAAATCCCTGATGAACGAAGAATACGGGTTCGGCGGCATGATCTCCATAGATATGGGAACAGCGGAAAAAGCATTCAAGATTATGGAGCTGATGCAGGAAGAAGGCGTAGGATATATCGCGGTAAGTTTAGGATATTTCAAAACTTTATTCAGCAATTCCGGAAAATCCACTTCTTCAGAAATCCCGGAAGACCTCCAAAGGGAAATGGGGATGTCAGAAGGCCTTATCCGCTTCTCGGTAGGTTTGGATATGGATATAGAAAGGACCTTTACACTGATCAAGAAATGTATCGATGCAGTGCAATAATCATAGGAAAGATGTCCCTGTAAATTGACATTTATCCGGATATAGAGTTATCAAAGAGTTGCATTTAAATGCAACTCTTTTTTTATTGACCCTTCCCGATACTTTAACGGATTATCTTAACGTTTGGATTTATATTATACTGTATTTATTAATTCAGATTATTTCCCGGTAGAAATATATTCTCAATGAAATAAAAAAGGACTGCCGATGACAGTCCTTTTCTTAAGATTTATATTACTCTTAATATTTTACAATCCTGAAAATAGCAGCTCTATGTTCTTCTCTTGCTCTTTCCGGAATATTACGTCTGTTTTCCGGATCATTGTATGTATAAGAAGCTACTTCGATCTGAGACGGTGCTACTCCTTTATCGACAAAGATTTGTCTTACGGCTCTCGCCCTACGTTCCGCCAAATCCCTGTTGTGTTGTTCAGAACCTAAGTCACAGGTATAACCTTCGATGATCAAACCAAGAGATTTATCTCTCTTCAGGATAGATACGGTTTGGTCAATGTTCCTGTTCTGGTCTGAAACTTTGGGGATATCTTTATCAAGATCGAATAATATCTTGGTATTGGAAAGCGCTTCCGCCAATTGTCTGATATTATCTTTATCTTGTTGAGTAAGGTTCTCATCGTCTTCATATCCTTCCGGACAAGTAGGCACGATATATACATATTCAGTATTTTTTATTACGATCGGTTCATTGGCTTTACGTGCCATTTCATCGTAATATTTTTTCTTAAGATCTCTTAAGCTGGGTTCGCTATTTCCTGCACAAGCTTTGATATGAACTCCCAGTTTCAAACCAACCTGGAATAAATTCCATTTTTCCCTCACTTCATCCCAACCGTTTTGAGTACGATTTTCATACTGGTTATATGAAGCCAGATAATTGGAACCCATTAACGAATTAAGGTTGAAAGTAGCTCCGTCGGTGGGAGTAATGAAGTCCGTTTTATTTTCTGCTTTAGGAAGAATATCCAAGAAACCGAGAGTTGTATAAACCCCTACATAAAAGTCTGCCCTGTTGTTGATGGCGAATACACCTCCGAAATCAGCCTGAAGGTCGATAGAAGCCCTGAGTTTGGTTTTGGAAGAATGCGTACTTACGGGTTTGGTTTCAAAACGTCCCGGAAGATTCTGGTATAAAGCATCGGTATGAGCTTCGTAACCTCTTGTAGTCAGTGTTCCGTCTGTAGGAAATTTGGATTTTGCGGCTACCGGAATAAATGCTCTTACACCTAAACCTGCATAAATACCGTTCCTGCCTCCGAATTTATGTTCGAATTGTGCCTGTAAAGGTATTTCAATTGCCCAAATAGTTTGTTTTTCAGTAAGATTATTTGCTTTATAACGGAGATCGTAACGTGTATTGCCTTCCGGATTGAAAGCCGGATCATTATAATTCGGAGTGGTACCGCTAAAATTTAAACTTGCTTTTGCCGAATAATTACCGATTCCCACACCTAAAGTAAGTCCCCAATGTTCATTGAAAAAGTAAGCGTAATTTACTCCTAACATCGCTCCCAATGAATAATTGGTATTGATGAATTCATTATTAACTCTGTTATAAATATTGTTGGTCATTGATCCACCTAAATAGATGTTGACACGATGCGGACAGAAAGGGATAGTCCTAATTCCCATTGATGTGGTATCAGCAGGAGTTATCACTGTTTGTACTACCACTTCCTGAGCATGGGCAGCAAACATTGTAAAAATAAGACTGAAAATGATTAAATGTTTTTTCATGATATTTATTATTTTTTATATTCGTTATTACTATGTCCCTTTGGATCCGGCAGTCCGCATGGACTACCGGATTTTCAGGGGGTTAAATTATTTTACAATTACGAATTTAACAGTCTTAATTTCATTAGTACCGGTAGTGATACGTCCGAAGTAAGCACCTTGAGCCTGGAAGCCGTTCACTTTCGTGATTGGTTGTACAGTATTAACTGTTTGTACCAAAGCTCCTCTTGCATCATAAATATCGAGTACTGCTCCTTCCAATTCTTCAAGTGTCAAATCAATTTCTAGAGTAACCATCTGGTTAACTTGTGCGGGAACAGGATAAACCCTGATATTGCTATTAGTATTATGTCTCTGGGGACATGTCATGAATTGTACGGATGCTCCGTCGGACAGTCTTATACCGTCTACGACTACATAATAAGAGCCACTTAAACCGCCGTTTTCATGATAATATTGTCCTGCACCGTTTTCACCCTGAACAGGTGCTCCGTTTTTGTACCATTGATATGAATGGAATCTGTATCCACCATTGGTTTCAGGATTATTATTTACCACAAGTACATCATCCCATCTTACTTCAACCAATGGACCTTCTCCGAAGAAACCACCGTCGATAAGTACTTTTCCTGTGGTAGAATATTCACATCCGTCAATATTGATGGTCAGGTCATAATCTCCCGGAGTATTAGGCATTACGATTCTTATCGTATGTCCCCAGGTAGCATTACCTTCAATAGTACCGTTATATATGTTAAAGTTATCGTATGCATTATCGCGGAATTCTACACTGTAAGTAGTCGGATTTCCGGAGGTGATGCGGATAGGCAGATATACTATAGGATTACCGTTAGGATCTCTCTCATCGTCACATCCTGCAGTAAAGGTTTCAGGTACTTCTACATTAGATACATATATGGTCACATAAGAAGTAACGTCAAGCTGGTCTGATGCTGAACAATATCTGTCTCTCAATTCCGTGATACGGAACACCGAGGTAGAGGTAGCCTCAACATTGAAAGTATATACGGTCTGATAAATAGATTGGAAAGCATATACCTGACCTGTCGTCATATTCTCTATAGCGAAAGCGAACGGCGGTGTTCCTGTAAAAGTTACTTCCAGCGGAACGATCTTGTCGATGCTTCTTGAACAGATGATAGAACCGTCTCCGGCAGTAAATTCCGCAGAAGGTAATTCATGAACTATGATAGTATGATTATCGATCTTCGGTGCGGGAATTCCGTCGGCCAGGTTACATCCTGATCCTAAGATACCGGTATAACGTACAAAGTAATCATAATAACCTGATTCAGTAGGTGTATGTCTTACATCCGGTCCCATATCGCTTACAGCAATTTCCGCTGCACCATCGATAGAATAATACCATTGGATAGCGCCATAAGTATGGTGGATATCACTTAATAATGAAGCGTGTAATTCTACTTCTTCGCCCATACAAAGCGCACCGTTGGATACGTTCACTGAGATTTCGTTCCATACCGGATCCGGATATACGGTTACTTTGATACTGTTGGAAGTAGCCACATTACAACTTAATCCGTTCGGATAAGTAGCGATAGCTTTATAATAGTATGTTCCAGGTTGATTGAGTACCTGTCTGAATTGATCTGTGGTTACGCCTGTTGAAACACCACCTTCATCGGTAGGATTGTAGGATAGTACCCAGTCATAAACAGGTGTACCATAGATAGAGGCATATTGTTGACTGTTCGGCAATAATGAAGCCTGTAGATGTACTTCACCGCCTACGCAAATATCCACGATTCCCTGGTTAACAGGATTAACCTGTATTTGAGGTTGCGGAGCCACAGTTACATTAACTGAATTTGACCAATCGGAAGCACAACCTAACTGACCGTTATCCATGATTACTCTTAAAGAATACTGGTATTGTCCCGGTTCGTTTATCGATTGTACGAATTGTGGTTGGATAGCTCCCGGTATTTCAAAACCGTTTACTGCCCATTGATATGTATAATCGCCTGTACTAACAGCAGGATCAAGCGTAATATCACTTGCGTTAACACTCAATCTTACCGTTCCGCCAACACATAATAATGTTTCATTAACCGTGATGTTGTTGATCACAGGATCGTCAACTACGGTAGCGGTTACGGTCTGGCTGGTAGCATTACATGCTGAATTTGAATTTACCGGAATTACTTCAACGTAAACCTGGTTAGCTCCAACTGTAAGATCGTTCAACGTGAGTTGTGATTGGTAACCTCTGGTCTGCCCGTTTACATACCATACATAGTTGTAAGATCCGGCAGGTGTTACATTAGCTGTAAAAGTAATGGAACCACCCTGGCATACCGTAGAACGATCCATCGTTACGATAGCCTGCGGAGAAGAGATCACATTCACTTCAAATGCGGCAGAAGTAGCGTCACAACCGCTGGCGTCGGTACGGTTCACCGTTACGGTAATATAATATGGAGTAGAAGGATCGTTAGCAGTTAAAGAAGGAACAAAAGTAGGCACAGTCGTTACTTCAGTCTGTTGAGATCCGTTATGCCACCATCTCCAGGTGTAAGTATAATCTTCACCCTGAACACCACCGGTCATATAAGCGGTTAACGTAAGGTCACCACCCTCGCATACCGTGTGCGCACCCATGATAGTTACTATCGGGTCAGCCACTACATTCGCCTGTACCGTACCTGAAGTTACGGAACATCCTGAAACAGGACTGGAAACTTCTACGTAATATTCATAGTTATTTTCCATGGTTAATGCGGAAGTTGTATATTCGGCACTGGTAGCTCCGGCAATCGGAGAAGCATAACCGTTGGTTACCCTGAACCATTGATAAGTAAAGTTATTTCCTACAACATTATTCATTTCAACCTCTGCTGTCAGGGTTACGGTTCCACCTGCGCAGGTGTTGGTATTACCCGTGATAGTTACAGTAGGCATCGGAATAACGTCTACATTGAATTGTGCAGATTGAGCCACACATTGAACACCGGTTTGAGAAACTCTTACCGTAAAGGAAGATGTTATATCATAATATAAAGCTCCGGTATTTAAAGTGGAGTTGGTTTCACCCGGTAATATGATACCATTTTTGTACCATTGGTAGCTATTTTCACCTACTCCGCCGGTTACTTCGGCAACCAGAAGAGTTGCGCCACCGTTACATACGGTACCGTTATATCCGTTAGCTATTGAAATAGTAACTGTAGGACCGGGTACAATATTGAAGTTTGTGTAATAACCTGTAGCGTTACATCCGTAATCAGATGTTACTTCTACATAATAAGTATAAGTGCCTGCTTCTTCGGTTGAAGGTACGGTATAAACCGGTCCATAGCCTAAAGCAGTCGATGAGTTATTGTTATACCATGTATAGGTGTAATTACCTGCACCGCCATCAATTGTAGCTGTAAGCGTAGCCGTACCACCCTGGCATATGGTTGCATTATCAGTAGTGATCGTTACTACCGGTTGTCCGACAACAGTTACCGTTACAGGTTCAGAGATTACTCTGCATCCCGGTACGGATGTTACTACTACGTGATAGCTATAAGAAGTTTCCCTAACAGCATCATTAGATGTATAAATTTGAGATGTCGCACCGCTGATCGCTACATTATCCCTGTACCATTGGTATTGGTAATTATTAGATGCGGGATCAACATTAGCAGTCAGGGTCACATTTCCTGATTCGCAATATGTTAAGTTCCTATCTGTAGAAACATAAACGGTAGGAGTAGCATTAACCGTAACCACTCTTCCCTGAGATACAGCAGAAGTACATCCTGCGGATCCCATCGTAACCTGTACGGCATACGTATAAGAAGTCTGAAGACCTTCGATTGCTAAAGGAGCATCGATTAAAGTACTTTGTGTTGCGCCTTCTATCTGCATACCATTCCTGTACCATGTATAAACAGCTTCACCCATATCAGCCTGGTAATTGGTTACAGCCGCAGTCAGTATAACCTGTCCGCCACTGCAAACAACCTGATTATCTATGCTTGATATAACTGCAACCGGCCTGTTCATAACACTGATCTGGAGGGTATTGCTGGTTGCTTCACAAGTAGAAGAGGTTTGGCTAACTTCAAATCTGAATTGAGCACTTTGATCTAATGTAGTAGTATAAGTCAAAGAAGTGGCACCCGGAATCGGTTGATTATTCCTGAACCATTGATATACTAATTGTCCGGTATTCCAATCCGACAGGTCGGCACGGAGTGTAACCTCACCACCTTCACAAATTTCAGTTTGTGTTGCAGAAATATGGATTTGCGGATTTTCATTTACATATACATAGAACGGATCGCTGGTTACCGAACATCCGTATTCGTTATTTACTTTTACAAAGTAATTATAAGGATAGCTTCTGTAAGGCTGAGTTGCCGTATAGTTGTTATTGGTAGTAGCCGGTCCTAAAGATACATTGCTTTCAAACCACTCATAAGTATAATTACCACCAACAGCATCCGGATAAACATTTGCGGTTAAATTTACATTATTCTGACCGGATGTGCATACAACAGGATTACCATCTATCACCACTGTCGGATTCGGATTAACAGTTACTGTAACAGCGTTAGCCGGATTCAGAACTGATTCACAACCACCTGTATTTTGATTTACTACAACATTATATATATAAGTTGTAATTTCATTATCTATTGTCATCGGCATTTCCATATAAATACCGTGGGTAGTTCCCATTACCTCGCCATTCCTGTACCAGGTATAAGTTTCATTACCCGTAACACCACCCGTAACGTTAGCCGTAAGGATTAACTGATGCCCCTGGCATACGGTCGTATTACCACCATCCACAGTGATTCCGGTTATAACAGGAAGAGGTCTTACCATTACGGTTACTGAATTACTTTCACCCTGGCAACTTGATGACATTTGATTAACTGTAAATGTAAAAGTAGCACTTTGGTTTAAAGTGGTGGTATAAGTCAGAGAAGTAGCACCGGCAATTGCCTGACCGTTACGATACCATTGATATCTTAATTGATCGGAATTCCAATCGGTTAAATCAGCAGTCAGGACAACTTCACCACCTTCACATATTTCAGTTTCATTAGCTGAGATAAAGATCTGAGGTTCTTCATTAACATATACGCTGAATACATCGCTGGTTGCCGAACATCCGTAATCGTTGTAAACTTTCACGGAGAAACTGTAAGGATGATTGCGATATGCCCTGGTTGTAGTGTATGTGTTACCTGTAGTAACGCCCAAAGAAATATTTTCTTCGAACCATTCATAACTGTAATTTCCGGCAACGGCATCAGGATGTACGTTAGCCGTCAACATAATATTGTCGGATGTAGCGGTACATACGATAGGATTACCCGAAATTACAACGGTAGGAGCAGGATTAACCACAACGGTTACCGCAGTATTAGGATCTATACCTGAAGAACAACC